>Ga0155800_117_pt1 | contig 8896 bp, 10 predicted proteins | sample RifCSPlowO2_01_FD_107454 | JGI IMG/M metagenome (GOLD analysis project Ga0155800, IMG submission 107454) | Candidatus Kaiserbacteria bacterium RIFCSPLOWO2_01_FULL_54_13 | reverse complement strand
CCCGCTCCGCCGGGCGCGCCGCCCGAGGGCGCTCCTCCAGCTGGGGTGCCGCCCGCAGGTGGCTGGCCACCTCCCAAATTTGCAATCGCGGAGCAGGGAACAGACCCTCCGCCGGGAAGCGGACACATTTGCTGCGGCGGTTGCGGCGGATTCAAGAAATTCCGTGCGATGTCCGATAGGCGCGATGAAGGCGGGCCGCCGGGGACAGATCGAACCGAACTTGGATCGAAGTTACTGCCGCTACACGGAGTGCTCCCATAGCCGCGCTGCACACAGCTCGCAGCCTCCCTCGACCCTGGAATCCCTTGCAATATCATGTGAGGTCTATCTGAGAAACCACCACCACCTCCATCTTCAAACGGAAAGCATACTCCAAGTTGTTTATTTTGTTTTGCAAAATTCCACAGAAAACTCTGGCTGGGGCGGTAGTAGACGTCGATGGCCAGACCATTTGAGTGGTTGCTTGTTGGATTAGGGTTGTTCATCTGGGCACCACAACGAGGGTTATCTCTGCAAATATCACGCTCGTGACCGGGACTTCTATATGCTGAAACAATTTCAACAGGGCCATACTGGCCCTGGAACGCCTTGAAAAATCGCGCGGAGCATACAGCGAAGGAATCATTTAGCAGTCCAAAATTACACGATCCGGTGCATCTCAAAGTTTTCAAGTATTGTTTTGCTTCCTCGGCGTTTTGGCCGATGCCAATTTCGTTCGGGTTATAGCAGGTGCCAACCTTGATTTGGCCGTTTTTCACCACGGCATCATCTTCGGTAGCGGGACGTGTGCCGGGGATATCGCATGTCGCACTCTCGGTTTTTTCCGCGAGCGCAACCGAAACCATAAGCACAAGACAGAGAAATAAAGATGCCGATCTTAGGCGAAATCTTATGCGAAAAGCAGCGAAGGTTCCCATTGGACGAAATTATACTATGGCAAGCTCTCGCACACTCTGCCGTCGCCGTCGGCGTCGAGTTTGTGAATGTCGTTTGCGCTTCCTCCACACGATTCAAATACCGACTGTGCTTCGGCCTGTGTTGTGAAATCGGAGCAGTTGTACGCATTACGTGAGCACTCGTAGTCCCCCTCGTTTTCGGGCGGCATGAATGTGGGAGAGGGTGATGAACGACTTCGTAAGTCGTTCATGCAGGCGTCGCCGGCCCATAGGCCTCTTTTTTCTTCGCGGGCCAGCCGCTCTGCGGCTTTGAATTCGGACTGGTATTTGTACGGGAGGTTGTACGTGTACTCATGTCCGTAGCCCTCGGAAATCATTAGCTCCGCGAAGTTCCTTCCATTGGGGAAAAATATGTACGTGAGCGTGCGGCCGTATTTGTCCAACTCTCCCTGCGAAGGATCCATCTCGATGCGTACCGATGTGCCGGAGAGAGTCTGCTTCGCTTTTTCGGAGGCTTCCTTGCCAAAGCATTGTACGGGCTTCCTCGGATCAACTGTCTCTGGTGTATCGAGTCCGATGAGGCGGATCGTCACACTTTCTCCATTCATGTTGATAGTGAGCGTGTCGCCGTCAATTACTTTCACGACGGGATACCATTTGTATTCTGAAATACTCTGGTCTGCCGTCGTTGCCGTCTCATACTCGGATGTTGCAGCAATACTCACAGGCTCAGATACATCGGATGTCTTTCCGAAGTAAAATCCGAGCGTGAACGCAGCACCAATCCCGACGATCGCGAAAATCCACCATTTCATCTCGACATTGTATCCCGCCCTTTCTCGAGAGAGGGCGGGATTGTAGTGGAAGCGGTTCGAGAGTAATATGGATTTTTATGGCCGAAATTGTTCAACTGACAGCAGTCAACGAGAAGACTTGCAAAGAAATCAATGCGCTTTTGCCTCAGCTTAGCGACGCGAGAACTTCTCTCGGATTGTTGCAGGCTACCGCAGCGAGCCCAACTGCCGAACTGTGGGTTGTCACTGAGGCAGGAAAAATTGTCGGCATGGCGACGTTGGTTCTTATGATGAGGGTTGCTGGGATGTCCTCGCGAATAGAAGATTTCGTTGTCGACGAGGCTTATCGCGGGAAAGGTTTGGGAAAAATGCTCTGCGGGAAACTGGTAGAGCGAGCAAAAGCACGCGGGGCGTATTCGATACATCTTACCAGCAGACCAGATCGCGTTGCCGCGAACGCTTTGTATAAAAAGTTGGGCTTTGAGCAGCGAAATACCAACGCGTACCGCCTACAACTTAAAAGATAGGGGCGCGCCGGGAATCATCCCGCCGCGCCCACGGGTCGTTCACGCATCGAGGTGCTTGAACACCAACGACGCGTTAGTGCCGCCGAAGCCGAACGAATTCGACAGCACGCAGCCGATTTTCATGTTGTCCCGGCGTTCGCGGACGATCGGCATGTCGGCGAAAGCCGGATCGAGCTCGTCGATATTGGCGCTTTCGCAGATGAAGCCGCTGTTCATCATCAAGAGCGAATAGATCGCCTCCTGCACGCCGGTGGCGCCAAGCGAATGGCCGGTCAGCGACTTGGTTGCCGAGATCGGCGGGCATCTGGAACCGAATACCTCGCGGATCGCTTCGATTTCCTTGACGTCGCCGACCGGCGTGGAGGTCGCGTGTGGATTGATGTAATCCACGGATGCTTTTACTCCTGCGAGCGCCATCCTCATGCAGCGCACGGCGCCCTCGCCGGACGGCTGCACCATGTCGTAGCCGTCGGAGGTCGCGCCATAACCGGCGATCTCGCCATAGATTTTGGCACCGCGTGCCTTGGCGTGCTCGAGCTCCTCGAGCACCAAGACGCCGGCACCCCCGGCGATCACGAAGCCGTCGCGGTTCACATCATAGGCGCGTGACGCCTTCTCGGGCGCGTGGTTGAAGCTCGTGGACATGGCGCCCATGGCATCGAACAGCACGGATAGGGTCCAATCGAGTTCCTCACAGCCACCGGCGAAGATGATGTCTTGCTTGCCCCACTGAATTTGCTCCATACCGCTTCCAATGCAGACGGCAGAGGTTGCACACGCGGCGGAGATCGAGTGGTTGACGCCCTTGATCTTGAACCACGTGGCGAGCGTCGCCGATGCCGTCGACGACATGCACTTTGGCACGGCGAAGGGGCCTACGCGCTTTGGGCCCTTCTCGCGCGTGATGTCAGCTGCCTCGACGATAGCGCGGGTTGAAGGCCCGCCGCTTCCTATGATGATGCCGGTGCGCTCGTGCGAGACCTCGTTCGCCTCGAGGCCGGCGTCGCGGATTGCCTGGTCCATGGCGACGTGATTCCAAGCGGTACCACCGCCGTGGAAGCGCAAGGCACGCCGGTCGACGGATCCCGCAGGGTCCAGGGTCGGGGCGCCATGCACATGGCAGCGGAAGCCGAGACGCTTGTAGTCCTCGGCGAGGCTGACGCCGCTCTTTGCCTCGCGCAGCGAGGCCAATACTTCTTGGGTGTTGTTGCCGATGGATGAGACGATGCCCATCCCCGTGACAACAACCCGTCGTCCGTTTCTCATGACGTGCTCCTTCTTTCCTTTTTGTGTTTCGGGCTGTATTCCGATCCCGCGCTGTGCGGAATCTCCGCGTGTAACTCTATGTTTCGGTACAGGTAGAGTCAAACCACAAAGCGAAAGGGAGTGAGTCAATGCGTGGTAAATGAGATTTTTTACTTTAGTATGCGGCAATGCGCTATGTTTCGACGAGAGGGATGGTGGAGCCGTTCGACTTCGCTCACGACAGGCCGAAGGGTTTTTCGGAGATTTTGCTTGAAGGGCTTGCGCCCGACGGTGGGCTCTACGTGCCGGAAGAGTATCCACAGGTATCTCAAGACGAGCTGAACCGAATGCGAAAGATGGCGTATCCCGAGCTCGCGTTCGCGATTCTCTCGAAATTTATTGACGACATTCCATCCGCTGATCTCAAAAGGATGGTTGAGGCGACATATACAGAAGAGACTTTTGGAAGCACAGACATTGTCCCGATAAAGAAACTAGAAGCCAATCTGTATCTCTTGGATCTCTGTCAAGGCCCGACACTCGCATTTAAAGACATCGCACTTCAGCTTCTCGGAAGATTGTTCGAGCAAACGCTTGCCAAGGAGGACAGGCAGCTCAACATTCTCGGTGCGACATCCGGCGATACTGGTAGTGCAGCAGAGTACTCCATGCGGGGGAGGCGTGGCATTCGCGTCTTCATGCTCTCGCCGCTAGATCGCATGAGCGATTTCCAGAGGAAGCAAATGTACACACTTCAGGATAAAAATATTTTCAATATTGCAATTCGCGGCACGTTCGACGATTGCCAAGATATCGTAAAGGCAGTCAATGAAGACGCGGAATTCAAGAAGATGTACAAACTCGGCGCTGTGAATTCTATTAATTGGGCGCGGATTGCCGCGCAGATTGTCTACTATTTCTGGGGATACTTTGGTTCGACGAAGCTCACCACAAGTCGTGCGACAAACTCAAATGAAGAACAGGTTTCGTTTGCCGTACCGACGGGGAACTTTGGCAACATTCTCGCCGGTTATATTGCGAAGCAGATGGGACTTCCTGTGCGGCACCTCATTCTTGCGACGAACGAGAACAACGTACTCGAGGAATTCTTCCGCACAGGAACGTACCGACCGCGGAAGGGAAGCGAAGTCGCGGCAACATCTTCACCCTCAATGGATATATCGAAGGCCTCAAACTTCGAGCGCTACATTTTTGATGTCGTCGAGCGCGATCCGAAGCGCATGACGGAGCTTTGGCAGGGACTAAAAGAAAAAGGCTCGTTCGCTATCACGAGCTCAGAGTTCGGACGAGTAAAGGCGAGCGGCTTTGTTGCAGGCTCCTCAACGCACACGGATCGTGTGGCAACGATTCGCGCAATCTATGAGAAGTACCATGTTCTCATTGATCCGCACACGGCAGACGGAGTTACGACTGGCCTCTCGTACCGCGAGAAGTCCGCCAGCCGGCGGATTCCGCTCGTTTGCCTCGAAACGGCACAGCCGGCGAAATTTGCCGCGACCATTCATGAAGCGATAGGGAGGAATCCGGAGCTGCCCAATGACTTCAAGAAATTGACCGATTTGCCGGAGCGATTTGAGGTTCTTGACGCGAACCCTCAGGCGATCAAGGAATTCATCGCAGCAGCATAGTATACTTAAAGTCATGAATCCCGTTAGAAGCCGCGGACGACTCGTTTCTACATTACCTATGATGCTCGTATTTATCAGCGATAGTAAGTTTGGGGGCGGAACACCTATCGGTCCCGCGTCCTGCTTCTAACGGGATGAACAGAATCTTCGGTTTCGCACTTGCACTCGTTGTCGTCGGCGGAGCTCTATATCTCCTTTTTCCGTATCTGCGCACGTCGCAAACAGAAGTGCCGGTGGATGGTTCGCTTGAAGCAGCAGTAAAAACCGAAACGACGCACGATGAATCAGGGACGTACCTCGTGGATGTGGACTATCCTCAGTTTGGTATTGCCGCAATAGATGCCGATATCAAAAGCAAAGTGGACTCGGCAGTTGCGGAATTCAAAGCTCTCCCTCCGAATCCGCCGGAGTCTGCAACACCGCAGAATGAATTTACCGGTACCTTCGAGAATGTCTACATCGGGCCTGATGTCGTCTCGGTCAAACTCGTTCTCTCGCAGTACACGGGCGGCGCGCATCCGATGACGATTTTTAGCGGATTGAACTACGACCGCGCGACGGGGCGGCAGCTACTTCAGGACGATGCGTTCACTATGGTCGGCATGACAGTGGAGGAGGTATCGGCGCAGGCGACGGCGGAACTGAGAAAGAAGCTCGGTGATTCGATGTTCGAAGAAGGCGCCAACTCAAACCCGGAGAATTTCAGCTCATTTATTATCTCGGCCGACACAGTGACCTTCATCTTCCAGCCGTACCAGACGGCGGCCTACGCCGCCGGGCCACAGGAAGTCTCGTTTGAGAGAAGATGATGGTTGTCTAAATGAGAAGTTGGAGGAAAGTTAGAACCTATTGAATACTTCTCGACTGCTCTTCGTACATCTCTTTTATCTGTTTGAGGTAGGAATCCCGGATCTTTTCATCATGTGGTAGGTGGTTTCTTAACCACCAGTATAGCGCATAATGCGCGGACTCAAGGTTGTATCTAGCGAGCTCGGGACTTTCTTCTGAACTGACTGGAGGATCTATGATTCCGTCAACATCCCCAATGGCGAAATTAACATATACTTCGCCCCCGGTTTTTGGAAAGCGGAAGTAGTACGCGTCGCCCGCAATCTCTAGTTTATTTCTCGCGGCAGTTACCGCGGCGCTGAATATACTCTTGGCGAGAGGACCAACATTGTTGATGCGGGCGATTTTTTTAGTCCCTTCTGATTCGTGGACATTACCATATCCGCCTACATCGTATGTCTTGTTTTCGGTCCAGTCGGTGGTCGCGACAGTTCTTTTCTTGGGGTCTAGCCTGAAAGTTGGAAGTACGGGCAAACCGAGTCCGCGACACTTGTCGTAGGTCTTTTGAAGATTCCTGAGAAATTCCACGTCGACGTCTTTGCGGTCCTTGTATTTTTTGAGAGCTAATGTAACTATTCGTTCTCGTCCGACATACTCGACTTTTAGTGGAGCTCTTACTACGTCCGCGTACCTACCACGCCCTAACCATTCTTCTTCGATGGAACTTGCGCTGACGGTAACCGTGTCTTTCTTGCTTCGGTATTTCTCGAAGCGGTATTGTTCTGTGGCCATTCACTCAGTGTAATTTACGGGACCAGCTGCTCAAAGCGTAGCAAAAAACCGTAGGTCAGGCTCTTTTTTAAGAGCATCGTATTGCTCTTCGTCTATCTCGCACCGCGAATCAGTGGAAACTAATGAATGACGTTAAAACCTCTGTCCAGAATGTCGATGTAAGCCCGTATATACTCAATTTTTCAAAATCAACAAAAACACTTGAACGGTCAGGTGTCTAGACAAGATTGCAGGGAGAAGTTAGAACCTCAGTTCAGAAGTCTTTCTACTATATCAACTGCTTCCGCGGGCGTCAATGCTGTATGCACAAGTTCTTTACCTATTTTCTTGAAATATGTCTGACCTTCTGTTGTCTCATTTAAAAGTACGACATTCTTCTTGGCCTTTAAAGCAAGCGCGATTTCAGATGCCGTGCCAGCGCCGCCGACACCGTAGGAAATAACCACATCGCTCGTTCCTTCCTTTTGAGGGGGTTTTGGGCACTTTTGTCCGCACGGAGCATATCACAACAAATCAAAAAACTCCGTGTGAGCGAAGCCTTTTGTTTTGTGGGGGGGAGGGGATTTCCCGCGACTCTCGGTTCGCCGCTTGATGAGCGGAAACAGTAAAAAGCTATTCCGCTTCCAGCCGTATCAAGTCGCCGCCTACGCCGCCGGTCCACAGGAAGTTTCTTTCGAGAGGCGAGATTAATATACTGCGGTATAGTGTCGGGAATGGCGCTCATAGAAAATCCGCGCGTGAAGTTTGATTATCAGATCCTCGAAGAGCTCGAGGCAGGTTTGGAACTTCTTGGTTTCGAAGTGAAATCGCTACGCGCCAAGCATGGTTCTCTCAAAGGTGCGCGCGTCATCGCGCGCGGAGGCGAGGCGTACCTTGTCGGCGCCTCCATCCCTGCGTGGCAGATTGCGAATGCGCCGAAATCATACGATCCGGAGCGCACGCGACGGCTACTGCTCTCGCGGAAGGAAATTGCGCGTGTCGCCTCCGCAGAAACCCAAAAGGGCTTGACAATTGTGCCGATTTCTGTGTATAGTAAGCATCGGAAACTGAAGTTGGCAATCGCGATAGCCCGCGGTAAGAAAAAAGAAGACAAACGTCATTCTATACGAGCACGCGAGGAGAAACGCCGGATCGAGCGTACGTTGAAAACAAAATACTGAGAGGTCAGCCGTTCGCGAAAAAGGAAATGAAGTGCTTTTTTCGGGGGTGACTGGCTTCGACAAGGAAATCGACATACGTGTGCGCGGGTAAAGCTGTAGTTGCTTTTCAAACCGCTACACAAATTCAAGTGCGAACAAAGTAGCATTTGCGCCTGCGTACGCTTAAACGCTGAACAGGCCGTCCTCGGATAGTTACGCTTGAGTAAAATCCGTTTGGGCGTCACTTCTCTCAAGCACTGATGTCGTTTGTCCGGGCTACATCTAAGACAAGGACTCGGCTCTGCGCGATTCTGTTCGTCTCCTACGCGCAGTGCTTAAACCTAAGATGATCTAGGCCTCGTAGAAACACACGTACTGTTTTTCCTTGGACGGGGGTTCGAACCCCCCACCTCCACCAGATTGAACACAATGACCCGCTACTGCGGGTCGTTGTGCTTATGGAACTATAGAAAGGAACTTATCGGCAAACTCACCACGCCTTTTCAACAATGTCGGAGAATACTTGCCGTTACGTGGAGTGAGTTTCAGATAATGTTTAAGCGCTAGCGCCGCGCGCCTTCTTTTATAGGTTCTCAAAAAAGGAAAAATAATTCTGATCAGATCTAAAGCCTGTCGACTTGAGACTTGGTACGTGTATCCTATTGCGTGTTTTACCGAGTGAACATTCTTGCGAGTGATTTTGCCCACACCAGTAATCTTCGCGATATATTCCAGCAAGGACAATTCATTGTTGCTGACGGTCAAGACCAGATAGCGATTTTTATATATGTTTCTTCGGGTCAGTGTTATGGTGCCTTCTCCATCAACGATACCGGCGAGGTATGATGCCTGCGCTTCGTTTAAACTTTTTGTTTTCTTATATACGACCACCCATTCATTATAAATGGAGGTGCTTCATTTGGCCGCACCTCCGAGGAGTTACTGTGGACACGCGCCCCCCTGCGGAAAGCCGTAATGGTTCAATAGCTTGGAAACACTTGTCCATTCACAATATGAGAGATATGGCATACACAAAGAATCCGTACTTGCCACGCGTTCGAAGGG
>Ga0155800_114_pt2 | contig 9019 bp, 3 predicted proteins | sample RifCSPlowO2_01_FD_107454 | JGI IMG/M metagenome (GOLD analysis project Ga0155800, IMG submission 107454) | Candidatus Kaiserbacteria bacterium RIFCSPLOWO2_01_FULL_54_13 | reverse complement strand
GTGCGTCGATGGAGGAAGCGCCGACCGAGCTCATGCAATTCCCCGCAGCATCGCGGAAGCAGCCTCCGGAGAGTTGGATGCCGTTTGCGAACGTGCTGCTCGCTGATGTGCTTGTGACGTTGAGAGCGGATGATTCAATAGCTCCCGAGAACGTAGAGGTCGCAGTACCTTGGACGACAAGGTAGCTCGTGGTCGTCCCCACGCCAAAGATGGTGAGACCGTTCGTGACGCCGCCTCCACCGATGGTGGAAGAAGCGTACGCTGTGAGAGAACCGAGACCCGTCACGTTCTGCGCGCCTCCTGTCACTGCTCCCCCGAGTGTGAAGGCGGGAAGTGTCGTGGTCCAGCTCGGAACAGAAGAACTGTTGGTGACGAAGACGGACGAGGCGGCGAGTGCGGCGCCAGAGACCGCACCTCCCGCAGAGGTATATGGAACACTCGAGGGAATCGCAGAGACCGTGAGGTTGGTGGTGGATGCCGTCGCGAAGTATCCTGTTCCTGAGACAGAGAGCGCTGTCGAGGATGCGAAGCTTGCCGTGAGCCTCGTGCCGTTGAAGTTGAGAGAAGAGTTGAGTTCAGTGAACCGCGTGCCATCAAAGTATGGAATGGAGTTGGTCTGCCAGGTAGAGGTCCCCGTGCCTCCCTGTCCTGTTGCAAGAATGCCGGATATGGCGCCGAGTGAGAGGCACGAGCCCGAGATCGCAAAGCACCCAGCAGCGAGGTTGAATCCGTTCGCGGCCGTGGAGGTTGCAGAAGAGCCCGTGAGGTTGAGGTATGTGGTTGCGAGTCCGCCGGAGAAAGTTGAGGTGGAATTGGTGCCGGCCACGTTCAAGAATCCTTGCAAGGTAGAGGTGCCTGTCGTGGATCCCTGAATGGTCGACGTCGCAGAACCTCCGACGTAGAGCCGATCATAGAGCGATAACCGCGTCGATGAGGCGATGCCATATTTCAGGAGACCGGTCGAACTCGAGTAGCTGAAATTGTTGGGATCTTGCGCGAGCACACTACCCGAAGAGCCAGTATCTATGAAGAGTACGGAGCCTGCGGTGCCATTGGTCACATCGCCGCCGATTTCGGTCGAACCGACGTTCTTCCAGTTCGAACCGTTGTAGACGTTGAGCTTGTTGAGATCCGAGTCGTAGAGAACAAGACCGGATGCTGGAGAATTGATTGCGTTTTTCTGCGTAGTCGTCAGACGCGGCGGTAAGAATCCTTGCGTTGTTGAATTGAGGTGCAAGAGGGCCGACGAAGTTGGTGCAGCCGTCCCGATGCCAATCTGTCCACCCTGAAGAACGGCAAGAGCCGTCGAGCCGACGGTGAGTCCTCCAGCAAATGTCGAGGTCGCCGTAGTCGATGTCGCCGTGAAGTAGGGTGCAATAGACGCGCCGTAGCTCGTGAGATTGGTGAAAATGGCGTTGGTTGCGAAGAGGTTCGTGGAGGTCGCGTTCGTCGTTGTCGCGTTTGTAGCAGTAAAGCTTGTGAAGTTGGAGCTCGAAGCGGAGATCGTGCCGATGATAGTGCCAGTCACGGTGAGATCGCCCGTGACGGTGGTCGTCGCGAGCGAAACGGTGCCACTCGCAGAAAGCGACGTCGCGGCAACGGAGCTGTTGGTTATCGTCGTGTTTCGAATCGTGCCGCGGTTCCAGCGCGAATCATTAACGTCGATATCATCGAGCTGATCGATCCGCAAAGCTCCGGCCACGGCGTTGTAGTTCTGGACGATCGTCGTTGAATTCGCAGAGCCCACAGATGCAACGGAGTAGATCTGCGAGGAAAGTTTTGCATCGAGTTGATTGAGTCGAGCGCTCAGGATTTCTTCGGTAATGCCGCCCGCAGTGGAAACGATGCGTTGTGTCTCAACCACACGTTCGATGACGGGATGCGTAATGGTGGTCGCTTGACTCGTACTGGATAGATACGTGGGGAGAGAAACGCTCGACTGAACGACGTGAGTTGTCTTAGAAGAAGATCGCGGGATAACACTCACCCACACGATTCCACCCCTCGAAACATCGGTCAGCGCTTTCGGAAACATAACGCCGTAGACAAAAGAATCGACCCGCGTATTGAAGGTTCTCGCAATGCGATTGAACGCCTCCGTAAATGCGCCGAGAGGATTTTCGGCCACAGCTGCGAGCTGTACTTCCGCGGCCTTCGTGAGAGATGCGCTAATCGTGCTCGAGCGCTCAGCGATGCGTGCATATTGTGCATCGACCAGCACGTACGTGCCGATAGTGAAAAGTATTGCAACGGCAACAGCGAGAAGCTTATGCAAGAAGTCCAAAACGGGCGAAAGCATCTGCGTACCTGACTGCGCCGCGTAGTGCGTCGCGGCAGGCAGGCCCACGTGAGCCTTGATCGACGCCGCATGCATCGGCGCGGATGCAACGAGATTTACTGCCCGAGCGTGTGCACCGAGAGGCATGCTTGTCTTCGCCAACGCTCCCGCCTGCGCCAAAGCTTTGGCGGGCAGGTCGGCAGGCAGGCGCAGAAGTGCGGATCGAAGCGCGCTCTCGATATACGACACTTGATGATCGCCCCAGGTAGATACTGTGGCGTCGGAAGTCTCATCGGTAGTGGGCTCAAACCGAGAAAACTTGCGTATTTCCCCCTTCTGATACTCCTCCCGACGCGTTTCCGTAAGCTCCCCCCTCCGCTTCGCGCGCGCATACTCCTGTGCGAGGACAAAACCCTGGAGAGAGTCGCGGTTTACGTACCACTGCCTCCCAACCCTCCTGCCGATTAGCTTCCTGTCTTTACAGAGACGTGCGACGTAATCACGCGTAAAGCCGGCGAGTTCTCCCGCCTCGCTTGCCGAAATGTATCGGATACCATCAAAGAAAATATCGTCGCTCATTTGAGAATGAGCGCACGCGACTTACCTATATTTTACTAGTTATTCCGGATATCCTGTTGATTACCACTGCGTGAAAGTGGGGATAAACTATGCCAAAAATCGGCATCGGGAACAGTGGGGACCATTCCGCAAATCCCAAGCCCAGACCGAGACGATGGCCTCAGAAAAATCGGCAATCCGAGACACGCAAAGTTAGCAGAGATTTACTTACTTTTGCCTACGATATACGACCTCAGGAGCCAGCCAGCTCTCGAGTACGTCGCCTATCAGAGAGATGGCCTCGGCGGCGCGACTGGCGAGCGCCGAGGAAGATTCGGACCTAATCTGGCTGTACAGAGCGTTATTAGCAACGGACACGTACCCGATCGTGAGAACAATGACCACTGTCGCTAGGGCGGCTGATCCCCACGCCAAACTCGTCCTTAAAGCTCCAGATCGAGCTCTTGTAGTTCCCTCTTCACCCTCAGGATACAAGGTACTCTCGATAGGAACCGATATTTTGGGTTCAACAACCCTTATAGGGATCCGATGCTCCTCGAGGGGCACTTCTGATGCGTGTAGGACATTCTCGACCTCTAAACCCATCGTAGTGGGCAACAAGTCTCCCTCATCGCTCGTGTATGTGAAATATGGCCTGCTATCTGCAGATGCCCCAGAGGTTGAGGTTATATTGCCCTGTGCGGTCTGCGGCCCGCGAGGGCGTATTCCCACAGCTTCTGACTGTACGGCGCCAAGCAGCGCATCCTTTTCCTTCTTATGCGCCATTATGCCCGCACGTTCTACATACCAGCGAGTTCCAATCTGCCGTGACAATACTCTTCCCTCCCTAGCAAGCTGCCCGATATAATCCTGATGATATCCGGTTATCTCGGCGGCCCGAGATGCCGAGAGATAGTCTTTCCCATCGAAGGACACAAGGGTCTGAGGGGCTGTAGACTCTGATTTTTGGGGAGCACTCGGCACGTATGAGTCCGCTTTTTGCTTGTACTGATATAGCGAATCCAAGGTCACATACCATAGTCCACCGATCCTCTGCGATTCCACGAGACCTTTTCTGCACAGTTGCCCAATATAATCCTGCGCATATCCGCTCACCTGTGCAGCCCGCTTGGACGACACATATGATACCCCCGCCACCTGTAGTTGGTCAGCCATGTTCTGCAGTATATACCCTGTCGACAGAATGCGAGCGCAATTCCAGATGTCTCGGTGGATATCTCGGCGTCGTAATTTCCCGAGATACACAATTTAGGCTAATCAAATGTTATCTGATTTTCGTGCGAATTATTCGCCTGAGATTCTCTGGATCCGCTGCTCCGCGGGTTGCCTTCATGCCCTGCCCAACAAGGTACTCAAGGGCGCTCTCTTTGCCCCTATGATAGTCCTCGACAACCCCCGCATGAGCCTTTAGGATGGCTTCGACGACCACTGAAAGCTCCTCGCCGCCCTCCACGCGAAGCAAGCCCCTTTCGACCGCAAGTGCCTCTGGATCCGAGCCATCTTTTGCGCATTCATACAGCAGATCCTTAGCCACACGTGAGGAAATACGTTTCTCTGCCACCATCTCCAGAATTTTGGTCAAGTTGCGTGCCGAGACGGGTACCTCGGGGCTATACCCTGAATCTCGCCCCTGTACATCTCGGATCAACTTGACGAGATCGTTTGTAACATAATTAGCTGCGCTCTGGATAGCGACACCCGAGGGCAAAGACTTCTGCACCTCGTCAAAATATGCTCCCAATGATGTCTCCGAAGTGAGTAGATCTGCGTCTTCCTGTTTGATACCCATTTTCACGTACCGAGCCCGTCGCTCCCATGGCAGTTCGGGCATCCCTTTCATGAGAGCCTCGGACGAGAAATCAGAGCTCTCAGAAATACGCAATGACGGCAAGTCGGGATCGGGAAAATATCGATAGTCTGCGCTTCCTTCTTTTGACCGTTGTGTAAACGTCGCCTGCTTTGCCTCGTCCCACCCACGCGTTTCCTGTGTCACCTTCTTCCCATCTCTCAAGAGTTGCTCTTGCCGTTTAATCTCATGCGCCACTGCTCGCTCCATAGCGCGAAACGAATTCAGATTTTTTATTTCGACCTTCGTCCCGAGTATTTTCTGTTTACTGTTTTCTGTTGACTGTACACTGATATTGGCTTCCACGCGCATCTCCCCTTTTTCCATATTTGCATCCGCAACGCCGAGATACCGAAGAAGTAGCTGGAGTTCGCGCGCGAAATCTCCTGCTTCCTGTGCGCTCTTAATCTCCGGCTCCGTCACTAACTCCATGAGAGGAATACCAGCGCGGTTGAAATCGATCACCGTTGTACCCCGTTCCTCATCGTGGACAGAGCTCGCTGTGTCTTCCTCGAGATGTACTCGAGTGATACGAACGCCATTCAATGTCCCGCCAGAGACAAGTGGGAACTCGTATTGACTTATTTGATAACCCTTCGGAAGGTCGGGATAAAAATAACTCTTGCGAGCAAACTCCGTGTAATCTGCGAGGCTCCCCCCGAGCGCGGCACCGACTTTAAGCACGTATTTTACCGCTTCCCTATTGATGACAGGGAGTGTCCCTGGATGCGCGAGGCATACCGGACAAACATTAACATTTGGCTCCGTCTCGTCGGGATCGTTTGGCGAATTGCAGAACATCTTCGTTTGGGTTTTAAGCTCCGCATGTATCTCTAAACCTATTATCGGAATATATTGATTCATGGTTCGGAACCCGCCCCGTTAGAGGCATCCGCCTCTAACGGGATGAAAATCTCGAGACCAATGGTGGGGATATACTCAAACTTCATCTTCCCTACTGTAACAGACGATCTGTCACCCACCAACGATTCTCCACTTCCCCGTCGCCAACAGTGGCTCTGCCTTTTTGAACTTCAACTCGCGCGTTTCTTTGCCGTCGGAAATTACGATGCGGTCGTTCCGGCCATAGGCTTTCTTCGCCGCAGGTGCGGATTGTGCCGTGATTGCACGCGCTGCCCTCTCGACGGTCTGCCCTTCGCGGACGGTAGCTGCAGGGGCGCCTGCCTGGGCAGGCAGGCCGAGATTCGGGAGTATCCGACGCACATTCGCGATGTACGACTCTTCCATCCCCCGAAAGAGCCGGAGGCCTTCTTTCTTATATTCTACTAGGGGATCACGCTGTCCATAGGCGCGGAGATTCACACTCGAACGAAGATATTCCATGGCCTCGAGATGTTCTACCCAGAGAAAATCAACTGTCTGGAGCAAAAATCTCTTTGCTATGGGGTAGAACGACGCGGCTAGCTCTTTCTTTCTAGCTTCGACGATCTTCGCAAATTCGGCACCTGCCTGCCGCGACGTGTCTTGCGGCGCAGGCAGGTCGCCTTCGGCCACACGTGAAAGTTCAGCGTCTATTTCATGCTCCTCCCCCATTAGGAGCGCGTGCCGACGCGCATAGATGCTTTTGCGCTGGACATTCAAGACATCGTCGTACGCGAGCACGTGTTTGCGCGCGTCGAAATTCAATTCCTCTATCCTCGTCTGCGCTTTTTCAAGCGCGCGAGTAATCATCGAATTGTAAATCGGCTCGTCTTCGGGAATCTTAAAGGTACCCATGACGCGTTTTATCACGTCGGAAGCAAAAATACGCATGAGAGAATCTTCAAGAGAAACAAAAAACTGCGTCTCTCCGGGATCCCCTTGCCGGCCGCTTCTTCCGCGGAGTTGATTGTCGATGCGCCGCGCTTCGTGTCGCTCAGTGCCCAAGACAAAGAGCCCGTTGAGTTTTTTCACTTCTTCGTACTCGGCCTCCGTAGCGGGATTCCCACCGAGCTTGATGTCGACGCCGCGGCCCGCCATGTTGGTCGCGATCGTCACTCCCCCCCTGCGGCCGGCTTGTGCGATGATTTCGCCTTCGCGTTCGTGATTCTTCGCATTCAGAATCTCGTGCGGAATCCCCTCCTGCTTGAAGTGCACCGAGAGGAGTTCGTTCTTCTCGACAGAGACAGTGCCGACGAGAACCGGCTGCCCCTTTTCATGCAGCTCCTTGACGCGCCGCGCGATTGCCCTCATTTTGCCCACCTCGGTCTGCAAAATGAGATCGTCGTGATCCTTGCGCGTGGAAGGCTTGTTGGTCGGCACGGCGACAGTGTTCAGTCCGTACACTTTGTAGAACTCCTCCGCGGAAGTGAGAGCGGTGCCCGTCATGCCCGAGAGCTTTTTGTAGAGCCGAAAGTAATTCTGGAATGTGATGGAGGCAAACGTGCGGCTCTCCTGTTGCATTGCTACTCCCTCCTTTGCTTCGATGGCCTGATGCAGACCGTCGCTCCAGCGGCGTCCGGGCTGGAGGCGCCCTGTGAACTCGTCGACGATAATCACCTGCCCATCCCGTACGACGTATTCTTTGTCGTGTTCATAGAGCGCCTTCGCGCGCACGGCCGTTTCGAGGTGATGCACGTACTTGATGCCCGCGTCGGTGTAGATGTTCTCTATCCCGAGCACCTTTTGTGCTTTCTCGATGCCGGAGTCGGTGAGCGCGATCTGTTTGCGCTTCTCATCTACTTCGTAATCCTCGGGCGATGAGAGCGTGTGCGCGATAGCGGCAAAACGAGGATACAGGGATTCGGCATCGGAAATCGGAGCAGAGATAATGAGGGGCGTGCGGGCTTCGTCGATCAAGATCGAGTCGATCTCGTCGACGATCGCGTAGTGGTATTCCCTCTGCCGCGTGCTCCCAGACTCATACTCGAGGTTGTCTCGCAAGTAGTCGAAACCGAACTCGTTGTTCGTTCCATACGTAATATCTGCCGCATATGCCTCACGCCGCGTACACGGTCGAAGAAACTCATGCACAACATGGAATCCTCCTGTCTCGTCACGAACATGGTCAATACCATTGTCATTTTGACCTTTGATATTTGATTTTTGATTTCCATTTTCTCGGCTGTCACGACCATGCGTTGCATCGTACAGATAACTCTGCTCATGATTCAATACTCCTACGCTCATACCGAGAAAATGGTATATCTGTCCCATCCATACAGCGTCGCGCCGCGAAAGGTAATCATTCACGGTCACAACATGGACACCTTTCCCTTCGAGCGCATTGAGGTACGCGGGAAGTGTCGCGACTAAAGTCTTCCCCTCACCCGTCCTCATCTCGGCGATGTCGCCATGATGGAGAACCATGCCACCCACAAGCTGCACATCGAAGTGCCGCTGCTTGAGAGTGCGCCGTGCGGCTTCGCGCACCGTCGCAAATGCTTCGGGAGCTAGCTCGTCGAGCGAAACTCCCTCGGCAATGCGCTTTTTGTATTCGTCCGTCTTCGCGCGCAGTTCAGTGTCCGAAAGCGCCTTCACCTTCTCTTCGAGAGCATTCACGCGCTCGACAATAGGCTTGGCACGCTTGAGCGCAGCCGTGTTCTCATCCGGCAACAAAAATTTCCAAAATGCCATTGAGGGCTATCCTACATCAAATGAGATGCTTATGCGATTGTACGGCGCAATGCGGAGGACGGGTGCGAGCTCCAAAGTAGAAAGTCTATATGTGAGTGCCGCCGCCCTCCGCACTGCTCCCTACCGCCTTCAAGCGTACCATTGCACCCAAAAACGTAAACCCCCCACAGGTCGCTCGGGCGCTGTGCAAAAACGCAAACCCCGCCGTGCGGCGGGATCTACGCGACTTTCTTAAGAGAGCCCGTTGGGCGCTCACATTTAAATAATACCAGACACTACAGGCAAAACAACCCCCTTCCAACATCAAGCGACACCTCCTACTGTATCTTCGCCGTCCCGCTCCGTATTTGCTGTATCAACTCATCTGCCTGCTCCTTGACTGCAGGAATCTTCGAACCAACATCCTGCAAAACCGCAATGGCGCGGGCTGAATTCTTCGTTTGATAGTAGGCAGCCGCGAGCGTGAAGTACGCTTGCGCGTCAGTTGGGTTTGCTTTGACGCGGGCTTCCCAGACCTCCGCTATCTTGTCAAAGCGGCCCCGCGAGGCATATGCAGCCGCAATGCGCGTATCGGCGGCTCCACCGCTCTCCATAATCGGCGCGAGAATCTCGTTTGCAAGAGCATCCTGCTGCGCGCGAATCGCGGCAGCTGCGTAGTAGATGCGAGCTTCCAAAAATTCCGGAGCGAGATCGAATGCTTTCTTGTAGACAGCAAGAGCCCCAGTGATGTCACCCCGAGC
>Ga0155800_121_pt1 | contig 9467 bp, 12 predicted proteins | sample RifCSPlowO2_01_FD_107454 | JGI IMG/M metagenome (GOLD analysis project Ga0155800, IMG submission 107454) | Candidatus Kaiserbacteria bacterium RIFCSPLOWO2_01_FULL_54_13 | reverse complement strand
GCCGAGCCGAGGAGCCAGAAATCTCGTGCGCATTATTGGTTTGTTCCAAATAACACGAGATTTACCGTTTTGAGGACTTCCGTCCAGACGTCCTCCAAGGGTTTATCAGAGTCGATGACGAAGGGCTTCCCGAATTCGCCCACATGTTTTTTGTAGCCTTCGCGCACACGGGCGTGGAAGGCGAGTGTTTCTTTGTCGAAGCGTGTCTGCTCACCCGGGCGTGCGCGCACACGCGCGATGCCGATTTCCGGCGTGACGTCCAAAAGGATACATGCGTCGGGCTTTGTTCCTTCAAGTATGAAATCCGACACGGAGCGGTAGAGGGGAAGCAAGTCCGGCCGCTCGCGGCCGTATATCTGGTAGGCGATGGAGGAGAGGCCGAAGCGGTTTGAAATTACGTTTTTCCCGCTCTCGAGCGCGGGGCGGATTACCTCGGCAACGAGCTCAGCCCGCGAGACGAGAAAGAGAAAGAGTTCGCTTCGCGCATCGATGCCGCTCGTTTTCTCGCTCATGAGAAGGTCGCGTATCTGCTCGCCCAGCGCTGTGCCGCCGGGGTCTTGGGTGTAGACGATATCCGGCAGTTCCTTCTTGAGGCGCTCAACTATTGTGGTCTTGCCGGAGCCCTCGCCGCCTTCGAGGATGATGAATTTCCCACGCGACATAGGCGCGTATTGTACCCCGTACCAAAACTCTCAACAATCAATATCACACCTGGAACGCGGCACTTCGCTGAGTTTGGTACGGGGCAGGCTACTTAGTCGAATTGACGGCCTATGATGTTATCAGGATGCGCTTTGTTGAAAAGCCGCTCGCTCCCTTCCATGAGGTACACGTTCTCGATACCGGCCTCGATAATGGCGTTCCAACAGCGCGCGCATGCCCACCAGTGTCCCCAGAGATAGAGGTCGGCTCCGATGGTATCCGCGGCATTTTTCTGCGCGTCCGCGATGGCTCGCGGCTCGGCGTGATTTTTCGGGTGGCAGCCTTCGCAGAGCTCATAGCCGTGCCCTGTTGGGACGCCGAGGCGCGTTCGCTCGCATCCGTGCTTCCGGTGGTAGTCGCTCCCGTTCGCGCCGCGCCCGATATTGCGCCGTTTTTTCCGCCGGAGGCGGACCCGCCTCCGGCGGACACGACGACCGCGCCTGTCTTGACCGAATCGTCGAGCGAGTGTTCTTTTGCGTATTCGCGAGCTGCCTGAATAAACGGATCATCGGCGGGGACGTAGAGAATCGTCCTTCCAGCGGGGAGATAGGGGTAGTCAATAGTCATGCGGGCCACTCTATCATGCGGGGTCTTCCGACGCCTTTTCCGGCACGTATAATAGATGTTCCTATGACCCGCTTCGACGCCATCTATCAAGAAATGCTTGGAAGGATACTGAACGAGGGCGTCAAGCAGATTTCGGGCCGCAACGCGCACGAAACCATCGCGATACCGGGGATGCATTTCTCGCACGACATCGAGCGTGACGGATTTCCTCTACTCACGCTCCGTAAGATCCCCGTCAAAATGTTCGTCGCCGAGCAGATATGGTTCATCGCGGGCGTGCGAAAGCCCGCGGATTTTTTGCGCGAGTTTACGAAGATCTGGGACAGCTTCACGAATCCCGCAGACGTAGTCACGGTCGCCTACGGCTACCGCTGGCGCAAACACTTCGGTCGCGATCAGCTCGGGCTTCTCGTGAAGCACCTGAAAGAAGATGCAAGTTCGCGACACGCTGTTGTTGTCACATGGGATCCGGCGCAGGACGGCCTCGGTGGCACCAAAAGAGCGAACGTGCCGTGTCCCTACACCTTTACGGTGAACATTATCGGCGGGCGGCTGCACCTACATAATATTGTGCGCTCCAATGACATGGTCTTGGGCTTCCCATCGGATGTCGCGGGCTTCGCACTCCTCCAGTGCATTCTTGCGCAAAAGCTCGGCGTGATACCCGGTGTCTACTCCCACTCGATCTCGAACGCGCACGTATGGGACAACCAGTACGAAGCCGCGCGCGAGCTTCTCGCGCGCGGCAACGAGCACGCGCCAATTCGTCTCGTGCTCCCCAAGAACACGTATGATCGCGCGGAGAGAAAAGACAAAAAGCTGGTGGACGAAATCGTCGAGCCTCTCTCCTCACAGTACGCTCCGCTCCCGCACATTGCCGGAATGCAAATCGTTTTGTGAATACTAAGGTCTGATCTTGAGAACCCGCAAAGGTCAGACCTTGGTATTCGTCTTGCGCGGTTTATAATGCACCTCCATGGCAATTCTGACCAAGGATGAGATCCTCGCGCGAGTGAAGAAAGGCAACATCGTATTTACTCCCGGCCTCGATCGCTTCCAGCTCCAGACGCATGCAGTCGATTTGCGGCTCGGCTTCACATTCCTCATTCCGAAAGCGTGGAAGATGACGCCGAAGGGCCGCGAAGCTCTGCGGATCGATCCACTCAAAGACCACGGGCCGGAATATTTCGACGTGATCGAGCTCGAGCAAGGACAGTACTTCGAACTTTTGCCGCAGGAGTATGTGTTGGTTTCAACGTTCGAGACGATCAAAGTGCCCAACGACCTCATGTGCGTTCTCTATCCGCGCTCCTCGGTGAATCGCAAAGGGCTCTCGGTGGACTTGACCGGCATCATCGACTCCGGCTACGAAGGTCCTCTCACGCTTCCGGTCAAGAACAACACGCGCTCGCAGACTATCCAGCTCCATCCCGGCGAGCGCTTTTGTCAAGTCGTTTTCGAGGAGCTTAAGAAGAAAGTCACGCCGCGCAAATCGCGCTGGCATGGAAAGGACGTGGTGGACAAAGCGAAGAAAGAAAAAGCCGCCGAGATGAAACTCGTCGGGAGCGGCGACATCCGCAAACTCAAATCCGATTTTCCCGCCGCTTAACCTCTCAAATGCAGTGAGGTCGGACCTCACTGCATTTTGTGATAGGCTTAGCAAGATGGCGAGCAGGAATTCATTTGCGGTCGAAGAATGGTATCACTGCTACAATCGTGGTGTAGATAAGCGTGCGATATTTGACAATGAAAGCGACGCCAACAGATTTCTCATGCTTCTATATCTTTGCAATGGTACGGAGCCTGTCTACCTGTACAACGCTCGTAAGCCGAATCTCATCAAAACATTTCAAGAAAACAGGGGCAGACCTCTCGCCGCTATCGGCGCGTTCTGTTTGATGCCCAACCACTATCACCTCCTCATAAAGGAGGTTATTGAGGGCGGCATAACCTCATTTATGAGGAAACTTGGCACTGCCTATACGATGTACTTCAATATGAAATACGAGCGCGTTGGGCATCTTTTTTGTGGCCAATTTCGGTCCCGTCACGTCATGAACGATCGTTACCTCCAAAGATTGTTTCATTACATTCACTGCAATCCAGCAGAGTTGTATGAAGCCGATTGGAAATTGGGAAAGGTCCGCAACATGAGCTCGTTGGAGAAGAAGCTTGTTGAATATCCATATTCGAGCCTCGGAAGCTATGCACAAAGGCAATCAGCGAGTCCAGTCCTCTCATCTGAGGGATTTGAAGTTGCACAAACATCATCAGTGTCGCGCATGCTCGAAGAGGCGAGAGCGTATTATGCCGAGATCTCAAAGGACAAGTTTGAGCGGTAGGAAGATGCAGTGAGGTCGGACCTCACTGCATTCATCAACGAGGCAGGTGGTATATTCCGAAGATGCAAAAGCCAGTAATATGTGCCGTTGTTGCGATTGGAAAGAATCGGGAGCTTGGGAAGGACAATAGGCTTCTCTGGAAAATTCCCGAGGACGTACAGCGCTTTCGCGACCTCACGCGCGGGCATCCCTTGATAATGGGACGGAAAACATTCGAATCTATATTGAGCTATCGTGGCTCGCCGCTTCCAGAGCGCACGAACATCGTCATTTCGCGTAACCCCAATAACGACTTACGAAGTCGTTATTCGGAGGTGATCTGGGTTTCATCACTCGCAGAGGCGTTGGAGAAAGCGAAGAAAGCCCCGGGGAGCGAGGAGATACACATTGGCGGGGGAGCGGAGATTTACAAAGAAGCACTTCCTCTTATAGACAAACTCTATCTCACACTCATTGACGCCGATCCGCCAGCTGGCGGTGAAGCCGACACCTTTTTCCCGCCGTACGAAGACCAGTTCACCAAGAAAGTCTACGAAGAATCCCACGAATGGAACGGTATCAAGTATAAATTCGTTGATCTGGAGCGTAGCTAGGGGAATATCGCGTTCTCTATAACATCTTCACAACAGCACGACGCGCATCTCTTTTACCTTTGCGAGCGACCGATCGTTCGTGACAAATTTTCCTGCTCCGAAATCTATAGCTGTCGCAATGTGAATGCTGTCTGGAGTCGTAATGCCGTATTTCGCTCGCAGATCCGATGCAATCCAAACAATCCGCTCGTTGAGGCCGACGACAGAGAGATTCGGGAAATTGCGCAGGTGGTGCTCGTACTGCGCGGCGAGGTCGCCGCGTCCGCGCTTCTTTGGGCCCGTCAGGATCTCGATCATGCCGATTGCCGAAAATACTCCCGTGGCTTTGCCCGAGCGCACGAGTTCTAAGATACGCGACGCCCGCCGCGCGTAGCGCGGATGATCCTCGAGAAGATAGATAAAAAGCGGTGTATCGAGTCCGATTACTTCAGCCATGACTTCCGCTCACTCCGGATGTATTTTCTCGTTCCGCCGAGAGAGCGCCACACGTCTTTTCCGAGGCCTCGCAGCGCCTTCAAGGGATCAGCGGGATGCTTCACGAGCAAAGCTCTCTCCTCATCTAAGGGGTAGAGCGCCACTGTCTCACCCGTGCGCAGACGCATACGCGTGCGCACTTCCTTGGGAACCACCACCTGGTACTTTTTTGAAAGCGTCGTTGCCATAAGTCCTACATTGTTTTACAAAGGTATCAAAAGTAAAACGCCTGTCAAGCATTTACCCCTTCACTTCTTGCCGTACGAGCACCTATTCACCAAAAAAATCTCCGAAGAATCCCACGAATGGAACGGCATCAAGTATCGTTTTGTGGATTTAGAGAGAGCATAAAAAGAAAGGAGCCCTGCCATCGCACCGCGCGACGGCAGGGTCCAGTTTGCGGGAGTGTACACCGTCCGTCTAGCTGCTTTTTCGGTGTTTCCACCTAAAAACAGCAAAGAGGAGGATGAATGCCCCCGCCGAAATAAGCGCAGTCTCCCGTGAGAAGAAGAGAACGATGTGAGCCCCGATGATGAGCCCAGTTGCCGCACCTATGTGGTGGCCGATCGCCTCGATCGAGGCCACGGTCGTGCGCATCTGATCGGATGAGATGTTCCGATGCAGAAACGCGCGACTTATCGGCTGACTGGCGCCTCGCCCACATTGATAGAAGAGCAGGTAAGGAATGAGCGAGTCACGCAGATCACCGAAGCTCGCCATCCCGATCATTCCCGTACCAATGACCCCGAGGCATATGAGCAGGGTTTTCCTGTCATACATCTCGTATCCCAGCAACCGCGGCACCATCACGAGGAGCATACCGAGACCGCTTGCGGCCATGCTTGCTAGCCATATGTAGCCGAGACTTTCCTTGTCCGGCAGCCACTGAAGAAAATGTGGCTGCCAGAGCATGTTGGGAATCATCATAGTTGCGTACAGCGCCGCGACCGCGAGCACTAGGAACCTGATTTTCTTGTTGTCGCGGCCGTATGCCATTCCATCGTGCGCCGTCTGCTTCCACGCCTTCCACTTTTTTCGGAAGGAGGTTCTTTCGCGACTTGCGAAGTCCTGCTCGTGCATGATTTGCCATGCGACGAGGCCGGCGCCGAGAAAGCATGTAGTTGCAGCGAACCAAGGGAACTGCATCGTGTCGCCAGCGAACCTGATGCCAACGAATCCCGACACAGCGGCAATGATGGTCTTGAAGATCTCGACCCACGTGAAGGCAAGATCCAAGGACTGCTCACCACCGTTGTATCTCATCTGGGTGGCGAACCACGAATCCAAGGTGCCATTCGCAAAAGCGGCACCGAAGCCGCCCAGCGTCGCCGCGAGAGCGAAGGTCCAGAAGCTCTCGGAAAATGAATAAACGATCATGCTCGTGGCGCTAAGTGTGCATGCGAGCATGAAGGCGTTCTTGCGACCGCCAACATCGCTTCCGGCGCCCGTTGGTATTTCGATGGACGTCAGAGCGACGAAGTAGAACGCATAGGCGATCATTGCCGAGCGTTCGTCCAACCCCCTCATGAGGAGGAAGGTCATGAACATTGCGGACGTCATGTTGAGTCCGCCGTAATAGAGCGCTGCGAGTAGGTAATACCGCAGCGTTATCTTCTTGCTCATTTGCCACTCCCGCGTTCATTCGTGCTGCATTTTCAAGCCGGCAGCACTTCGGCGCTGGGCAGGATGTAACCACAATTGACAGGGATTGTCAAATTGTGTCGTTATTTGGCCATGCTCTTTAAAACTTTGAGGTAGAGGTTCTCCACGATTTTGGAGAAGAGTCTATATGCTTTTTGTGTCGAATTGGCGTCGATACTGTACGAGGAAATCTCCTGGTGTGAGAATAGGAAATGAAACAGCTGATAACACTTGCGGTTTCAGAAAATCTTTTGTGTTCCAAGTAATCATGTAGTCCGGATGGACTCTCAAGGCACTTGCGAGTATGGGCGCATCGCTTGTCGGCAGCACTGATCTAGCATGTTTTAATTCTTGGTGATTCGGATTGTCGATGATTTCCGGAGGAATGAGGAGGAACGATTGCCATCCTGGCATGAGGCCGGGGAACTTTTGTGCGATATTGCGTTCCGCTTCTTCAATGATCTGCCTTGAAATCATGGGCGCAATCTCTTCGGTCACGCACAGCGCGAGCACGACGCCTGCTGCGCCTGTCGGAGAGTTGAGTCCGGCGAGAATTGCGCTCGTGTCAAGAAACACGCGCAGACTTTTTTGCATACCGGGAACGCCAGATATTGTCGCGCGTGCGCTTGAGCGCGCGCGTAATTTCTTTCATCGGATATAGCTCCGAAGCGGACCGAGAAGGCAGCGCAAAAAAGGCCTGTGTTTTTAGCTTCTGCACCTCGCGCTCGAGCGCGCTGATTTTGTCGTAGAAGTTGACGGCAACTTTGCTCATGGACATCACGATACCCGATTGTGTTCACGCGGTCAAATCGTGCTATCTCGACATACTTTTCAGCACCTTAAGATACAAGTTTTCTACTATCTTTTGTTGGGCGAGGCCGGTTTTGACGTAATGGTCGAGGCCGGGGGCGGCGTTCACCTCGAGGACCCAGTATTTCTTGGGCTTTTGGCGGATATCGCCCTCGACCATCAAGTCCACCCCGCAGAAGCGCAGGCCCATGTCGCGGGTGAGTTTGACCGCGAGCTTTTTGAACTCGGGATGTACAGGCTTGGTCACATCCACCGCGTCGCCGCCGCTCGAAAGATTTGCGTTGTCCAAAAGATAGATGCGTTTGCCCCGCTCCGGTACCGAGCGCAGGGCGAGGTTCTGATAGGCGAGTTTGTGCGCGATGCGCAGATCGTCGAGGTGGATGCGCGTATCGCGGCTCCCAGCGCGGAATCGTTTTTGTTTCTTTTTCAGAAGTTCTTTGATGCTCGAGCGGCCGTCGCCCACGATTGAGAGGGGAATGCGCTCATACGCGGAAATGACCTTGGTATCGAGTACGACGATGCGGTAGTCTTTTCCTTGCACGAGCTTCTGCACCAAGGCCACGCGGTCTTCTTTGAATATGAACTTGATCGCTCGATAGAATTGCCGCCTGTTGTGTACTAGAAAGACTCCCATCCCATGGCTTCCCTCATTGGGCTTTACAATGACGGGGAAGCCGAGCTTGCGCGCAAAGCGGTACGCGGCGTGCATATTTTTCTTCGAGCCGATCTTCTTGCACCAATGGTCTGAATAAAAAGCAGAACCCTCCACTGTGGCGTAGCCCATGTGCTTCATGAAGAAGTTCGCGTAGTCTTTGTCCTTAGCGACGTCGGAAGCGCCTACGGGATTCAAGTCGAGCGTATTGTAGCGGAAGTAGCTCCGCCGGCCGGCGGATCTGCCGCCCTTGAATGTAATCTGCCCGACGACACCCCACTCGGGCTCGATGAATACTTTTGCGCCGATTTTGGGCGCGATTTTCTCGAGGAGGCGGGGAAGGAGGAGACTTTCGTGTAGACGTCTCGTGCTCATGAGAGTCATGCTTACACGAGGTGGTTCACCTTGCAATTCTCTCTGTGTTACGATATGGTGTGACATGACGTATCGAATCGCGGTGTCATCGGGAGTCGAAGACGCGCGGGCTCGAGGCTATCTCCACACGCTCACCGACCGCATACCCCACAGCGGCCTTTTAGATGTCTCGCTCACGAATCTCTACACCGTTAATGCGAAACTGAACGCGATAGAAGTTGAGCGCGCCGCGAAGCGGCTCACGAATCCGATCACCGAGCGGTTTTCGACGACCTATATTCTCGCGCCGGGGCAATACGTGTATGCGATAGAAATCGGATACTTGCCCGGCGTTACCGATAACGTCGGGAGAACCGCGCGTGAGACCATCGAAGATTGCGTGGGACGGAAATTCCGCGAGGGCGAGGAAGTATATTCCTCATTCGTTCTCTTCCTAAGCGGCTCGGTTTCGAGAAAGGGAGCAGAAGCGATGGCGCGCGAGCTTTACAATCCTCTCATCGAGCGTGCCACTATCTTTGACGCAGGAAAAAAGATTCCAATTGTTGTGCCGAAAGTGAAATTGCATGAGCTACCTCGTGCAGATGAAGTCGATCTTGAAGTGAGCGACAAGGAGCTTTTGAAGATCAGCAGAGAGGGGATAAAAAAGCGGGGCCCCCTTGCCTTGACGCTTCCCGAAATGAAGGCAATCCGTGATCATTTCAAAAATCTCAAGAGAATTCCTACCGACGTCGAACTTGAGTCGCTCGCAGGCGCATGGTCCGAGCACTGCAAACACAAGATTTTTGCCGATCCATTGGACGAGGCGAAGGAAGGAATTTTTCGGCACTACATAAAGTGGGCGACGGAGAAAATTAGAAAACAGAAAACAGCGAACAGAAAAGAGGATTTCTGCGTTTCTGTTTTCAAAGACAACTCCGGCGCTATTGCGTTCGATAAGGATTGGCTCATTACACACAAGGTGGAGACGCACAACGCCCCCTCGGCGCTCGACCCCTTCGGCGGCGCTGTGACCGCGATCGTCGGCGTCAATCGCGACTGCCTCGGTTTCGGACTTGGAGCAAAGCCTATCGCGAACACATATGGTTTCTGTGTGGCAGATCCGAACGATACGCGCGAGCTTTTCCGGGACCCTCCTTCGCACAAGGCTTCGGACGGGCAAGCAAAGCAAAGGCAGCCGCTTCTTCCGTCGCGGCGCATTCTTGATGGAGTTGTTCATGGCATCAACGCGGGCGGCAACCAGAGCGGGATTCCGACACCTCTCGGGTTTGTTGCCGTCGACGAAAGCTTCAGGGGCAAGCCTCTCGTTTTTGG
>Ga0155800_124_pt1 | contig 9477 bp, 8 predicted proteins | sample RifCSPlowO2_01_FD_107454 | JGI IMG/M metagenome (GOLD analysis project Ga0155800, IMG submission 107454) | Candidatus Kaiserbacteria bacterium RIFCSPLOWO2_01_FULL_54_13 | reverse complement strand
CTCGGGAGTTATCTTCACGATCGATACCGAAAGCGGCTTTCGCGACGTCATACTTATTACCTCCTCCTATGGACTCGGTGAGATGGTTGTGCAGGGGAAAGTAGTCCCTGACGAATTTCTCGTCGCGAAGCGCATGATCGACAAAGCACCGCTTCCCATTATAGGCAGACGCTTGGGGAGTAAGGCGACGAAGCTCGTTTATGCAGCGCGTGGGAACGCTAGCCCCACGCGAGCCGCTAGGACCCACGAATCGGATCGGAGGCGCTTTTCGCTCACCGATCGCGAGATCATGGTGCTCGCGCGATGGGCCAAAGAAATAGAAGAGCACTATTCGAAGAAGCGAGGAAAGCCAACGCCAATGGACGTGGAATGGGGGCTCGACGGAAAGACAAATGAACTTTTCATTCTCCAAGCGCGACCGGAGACGGTGCAAGTGTCGAAGGATCGCAGCAAGATTCGAGAATACATGCGCCGTGAAGAAGGGTTACTGCTTGCCCGAGGGCTTTCCGTAGGCTCGAAGATAGTCTCGGGCAGAGCGCGCGTCATCGGGAGCGTCCGCGATATGGACAAACTGAAACCCGGAGAAATTCTCATCACCGAAATGACTGACCCCGATTGGGAGCCGGTGATGAAGAAGGCCGCTGCCATCGTCACGGACAAGGGAGGTCGGACCTCGCACGCGGCAATCGTCTCGCGCGAGCTGGGGCTTACAGCGGTCGTGGGTGCTGAAAATGTGACCAAGCGCATCAAAACGGGGCAGATAATCACCGTGGATACAACGTCCGCTGACGGAAAGATTTTCAAGGGGGCACTTCGTTTCGACGTGCGCGAGAGCGACGTGCGTAAGATACCGAAAGTACACACCAAGATCTCGATGAATCTCGCTACCCCAGACACGGCATTCGAGAAATCATTTCTGCCGCACGAGGGAGTGGGGCTCGCGCGCGAGGAATTTATTATCGCCTCCTCTGTCGGCGTACATCCTCTCGCTCTCATCCATTACGACAAACTCGACAGGAGTCTTCAAAAGAAGATAGATGAGCGTACGCAAGGTTGGGCGGATAGAAGACGATTTTACGTCGACAACCTCGCGTACGGCATCGCGAAAATCGCGGCGGCGTTTTACCCGAAGCAGGTCATCGTCCGCTTTTCTGATTTCAAATCGAACGAGTATCGCTCGCTTTTAGGTGGCGACCAATTCGAGCCGCACGAAGAGAACCCGATGCTCGGCTGGCGCGGTGCGTCGCGCTACTACGATCCGAAATTTAAGGAAGCCTTCGAGCTCGAGTGCCGGGCACTGCGCAAGGTGCGGGAGGACATGGGACTCACGAACGCGATTCCGATGGTGCCTTTCTGCCGCACTCTCGAAGAGGGGAGGAAGGTCTTGGCGACCATGGCAGAAACCGGTCTGCATCCGAACCTTATTCCGGGGAAGCCGAAATCGGGCTTGAAAACGCCCGTCATCGTCATGTGCGAGATTCCCTCAAACGTGATTCTTGCAGACGAATTTTTGGATCTGTTTGACGGCATGTCCATCGGCTCGAATGATCTCACCCAGCTCACTCTTGGCTTGGACCGCGACTCCGGCATTGTGAACCGCATTGCCGACGAGAACGACCCGGCGGTAAAAAAGTCTATTGCTGACGTGATTAGGGTGTGCAAGCGAAGGAAAAAATACGTGGGCATCTGCGGGCAGGCTCCCTCTGATCATCCCGAGTTTGCGAAATTCCTCGTCGAACAGGGCATCGAGAGCATGTCGCTCAACCCCGACAGCATCATCAAAACAACTATCATGGTCGCGAAGGTGGAGAAGCAATTGAAGAAACGTCGTTAGAAGTCTGACTCGCAATGTTTAGATGTTACACTTATATACCATGGTACGAAAGAGTAATATAGCGAACTCTCAAAAAGCAGGTGGACGTGGCTACTTGTTCGACGACACGCCCCGAGGTGTACTCGAGGCGTTGCTGGTCGTCGGCGGCATTGCGGGAATGCTTACGTTTGCGCCGACGCTCTTTGCAGTACTTGCAGGAGTAGGGTACGTGGTGCGGGCAGGAGATATGGCGCGTCGCAAAAGATTAAATAACTCGTTCCAGTATCTAAAGAGGAAGAAATACGTACATGTCATAACGAGGGAGAACGGAAAGGGAACGCGCATCGAGCTTACGGAAAAGGGCAGGCGGCGTGGCCTTGATATTAGGGTAACACGAGCTCTTTTGCAGCCTGTAAAACGTCCGCGAGTGTGGGACAAATTCTGGCGCATTATCATATTCGATATCGCCGCAGAGGAGCGGACAAAACGTAATGCTTTCCGAGGTCTGATTCGCCGGCTCGGTGCTGTCATGTTGCAGAAAAGCGTCTGGATATATCCGTTTGATTGCTCGGAACAGATTGATCTTTTGAAGTCCTTTTTCGCCTTGACGGACAACGAATTGAGAATCGTTGTTGCGAAGTCAATCGGAGAAGATGCTTCGTTCCAAAAGCACTTCAGATTGTCTTGATTACTCTTTGAGACCATGGGCTAGAGAAGGAGTAAATATAGGAACAAGACCTTGATTGTAATTGCGTTGATAAGGTGGAGAAGTAGCTGAGGGAGAAACGAGACTGATTCACGATTGGCGGCTCTTGACTTCCTCTTCGAGTTTCTGCAGATCGGTTTTCTCGAGCATCTCTTGTAGCTCTTTGTCTTTTTTGCCGAGGCCAGCCTTTTTGTGAAGCTCGGCGAGGAGCTCGAGGATCTTTGTGATCTCGCCTTCGGCGCGCACGTCGATCTCGAAGTCCATCTTCTGCCGGAGGTCGGCGACACGACTCTGCCTGTTTTGGCTCATGAGGACGATCACAGAGAGCGCGATTGCCTCGAGAGAGACGATCGTAGTGAGGAGATTGAAGGGAAAGGGATCGAAGGGCTCGTACCCGAAGTATCCTGTGTTCCACAAGACCCAGCCGCCGAAGAAGATTCCATTCAGTATTAAGAAACCGACGGTTCCGAACAAAGAGGTGAGAAGGTCCGCCATCTTGTCCGGCAAGCTCGTCGCGGCTTTGAGCTGTGCACGGAAGCCTTGCGCGAGTCGCTCAGGAGTGAGCTTCACGCTCTGTTCTTGTACAAATCGCAGTGGGTCTCTTAGTAAATCCATTTTCACATTATACGCTCAGTATTCTTTAGTTCTCACGATGCGGTAGATAGCGCCAGCACGGTCGTCGGATATGTAAAGGCTCCCGCCCGGCTCGGCGAGAATGTCAACGGGGCGGCCGATGACGGAGGCTTTCCCGTTCATAAATCCGGTCAAGAAGTCTTGCGCGGGACCTTCGGGATTCCCGTGCGCATCGAGCGGAAAGCGCACGATCTTGTAGCCGGTCGGGATACTTCTGTTCCACGAGCCGTGGTAGGCGACCAAAGCGTCGTACCACATGCCTTCCGGCCAACCTTCTTCCGGAACGAATGCAAGGCCAAGCGGAGCGGAATGTGCCGGAATGTCGATGTGCGAGGGCGTCTCAAAGGGTTCCATACATGGGTTTCTTATATACGTATTCTTGTCGTAGCTCGTGTCGTGGGTGTTTTTTCCATAGCAAATCGGCCAGCCATAATTTCCGCCTTGGCGGATAATATTTATCTCGTCTGGCGGAAGATCGTCGCCGAGGTGGTCACGGCCCATGTCGGTGCCCCATATCTCGCCGGTCACGGGATGGATTGTCATAAAAACCGTATTGCGAAGCCCCTTAGCGTATTCTGTCAGGTCGTTTCCACCGGCGTCCGCGACAAGAACTTTTGCGCGGCGCCAGTCGGTCTCTTCGCACACGTTGCATGATGAGCCGACAGAGATAAGCAATTTGTGGTCGTTTGGTTGTGGCATGAAGAGAATCGACCTGGTAGAGTGACCGCCGCTGGAAGGGAGGTCCACGATTTTCGTACCGTTAACAGGTCGGTTAATTTGTCTCGATTCATCGTACTCGTAGTCATAAACTGAGAGGGCGTCCGTTTCGGCGACGTACAGCTGGCATCTCTCGGTGCACCTAACGGCTAATCCATGCGGCCTATTCAGGTTGTCCAATAGGACGAGCACCTCGTCCGCACTTCCATTACCGTCGCGATCCGGCATAGCGACGACCTTGCCGTCGCTTGTGAGCGATGCGATAAGCACACCTTCGGGATCGCGTGCGAGCACGCGAGCTCCCGGGACGTTGTTTGCGAAGAGATGTGCGGCAAATCCTTCAGTGAGTGAGAAGGGGAGTGGCTCTCCCTGAGGAGGAAGTGGTAGCGCGGGTCGCGCGAGGGGGATAATACCGGAAACAAGTTCTCTCACGGAAGGCAAGATGAATGCGACTCCAACGATGGCGACAACCGCGAGATATAGAGCCAACCTTTTCCTCATAGGGGTTGACAATAGTATACCAAAGATGCATGTCCTTAACGCGTCTTTGAACTGTTACGGACAAGAGTATAGTGTATTCGTATGAGCAGACTGCGAAAGGCAGTTCTTGCAGGGGTCGTCGCGCTCAGTGCGCCGTGGCTCGCGCTCGCGTACTCCTATTACCCCAGCTACAACTATCCCAACTATAACTACTACAATCCGCAGCTCATCTGGTGCGGGAGCTATTATTCCTACGGACAATGCTCGGGCGGCGGCTATACATATCACAACTTCTCGCCGTATACGTACATCAACAACTATCCGTACACGAGCGTGAGTGCGAGCGCATCTTCTTACACCTACCCATATTCCTACACATATCCGTACTCCTATACATATCCGTACACCTACTCCAATCAATACCAGCAGTTGTACTGGTGTGGTTCCTATTACTCCTACACGCCGTGCACGACGTATCAGACCTCTTCCTACCAGCCGTCTTATTATTACTATCAACCATCTTCCTACAGTTACTCCTCCCAACCGTCCTATTACTACTACCAGCAGCCATATAACTACGGCTATTCATACAGCTATCCGTACTACACGTCGGGCAGCAACTATTGCAACTACGGATACTCCTGTTCGTACCCGTATCAAGGGTACTGGTACTAAGGTCAGGATTTTCCCTTGAATCCCGTGAAGGCCTTGAGAATCTCCAAAGGCACGGTGAAAATGACGGTGTTCGACTGATCCGAAGAGATATCGTTGATGGACTGGAGCGTGCGCAAATGAAGCGCGCCGGGGACTGCGTTTAGGGTGCGCGCGGCGTCTGCCATGTTTTTCGAGGCTGCGAGCTCGCCCTCGGAGTTGATGATGACAGCGCGCTTCTCGCGCTCGGCTTCCGCCTGCTTTGCGATCGTGCGCTCCATCGTTTCTGGAAGGCGAATATCTTTGAGTTCGACGTTGTTGACCTTGAGGCCCCATGCGTCTGTTTCCTTGTCCACAATCTCTCTGATGCGATCGGCGATTTTCTCGCGGCCCGCGAGGAGCTCGTCGAGGGAGACTTCACCCACGATATTTCGCATAGTCGTTTGTGCGTACTGCGAAATGGCATAGGTGAAATCCTCCACCTCTATGATAGCTTTCTCGGCAGAGGAGACTTTGTAGTAAATGACGGCGTTCACCGTTACGGAAACGTTGTCGCGCGTGATAGCGTTTTGGTCAGGCACGTCCACCGCCTTCACGCGGATGTCCACGCGCCGATACGTCTGAATAATCGGCCACACGAGGCGCCAGCCGGGCCGCATCTCGCCGGTGTATTTGCCGAAGGTGAACTTGACGCCGCGCTCGTACTGGTTGATCTGCCGGATGCTCGCGATAACGACGAGGAGCGCGATGCCGAGGAGTATTAATGGAAGGCTCATGACTTCAGTATACGCGACCTGCGCATTTCGTGCACTAGGTCACTCGCGAGGAAGTAGTAGCCTTTCTTTTTCTTCGTAAGAATGTTAGCGATTGTGTTTCCGGTCTCGCATGCCTTTTTTGCAGCGGCAAACGGCGAGAGTCCCTGAGCGAGAAAACCTGCGCAAAGTCCTGCCAAGACGTCGCCCGTGCCCGCCTTTTGCAGACCCTTGTTGGTGCGGACCAAAATATGGACACGCCGTGTCCATATTTTGGAAGGGAAGCCTTTTTTGATAATGACATTCGACATGAGGAGCTTCTTAACATCGTTGTGCTTTTCCAAGAGTTTCCATTCTCGTTCATTCGGCGTGAGTATCGCGTTTGAGACCGCGCTGTCACGCAAGACTTTCAAGGCATCCGCGTCCAGAACCTTTTTGATAGGGGAGCGCATGAGGGAGCGCATGAGAGCGGCTGTGCCGGGTCGCACGCCGGCGCCATTTCCGAGCACGAGAATATCGGCTGTTTTCATCTGCTTTCGTATCGCGCGCTCGTGCGCGCGCGAAAGGTACTTTCCTTTCAATTTTCTTGTCATGAGGTCGGGGGAAAGGACATTGATCGCCCAAGCAACTTTCTCTGGCGCCATGACGATGACTGACTCTGCTCCGGCGCGCAGCGCCGCAATTGCCGCCAAGTAGGGCGCTCCCGCGAATTCTTCCGACCCACCGACGACGAGTACTCTGCCCATAGTGATATTCTATGTCAATGTACGTGAAAGTTAGAGTTAAAGCCAACGCGCGGCGGGAGGAGTTTGAGAAAGTTTCCGAAACGTCATTCAAGATTTCTGTTCGTGAAAAAGCACAAGAGGACGCGGCGAACCGTCGTGTAGTCGAGCTTGTCGCCGCGCACTTCAAGGTGCCGATTAAATCTGTTCGCATCATTCGCGGACATCGCACGAGCTCAAAGGTCCTTTCATTTTAGAACTCGTCTTGGAGTTGAGCCTAAGTCGGACCTGTCTTACATGGCCCGGGCGAGCCGGAGGTCAGCGAGCGCCCGATCCCGGAATGACGGAAGAGGAAGTCGCGACGCTCGGCATTGAGCCGCTTAAAGGTACGGTGGCCACGCCGCTCGCTTTGACTGGAGGAGCATCGGTACGAGGTTTCGATGATTGTATAGGTGTCGGAGTCGGAGCGATTATCTCCACTATCTCCACCTCTGAGTTTGCGGCAGGGGAGATGGTGGCGCTCGGTATATCCGATGCGCTCTGACACATCAGGAATCCCGCTGCGCCGCCCACGATGCCGCCCACTGCCGCGCCGGCAATAAAGATGCCGACACTTCCGAGAGACACCCCAGATGCCGCCTGAGACATTTCTTTCGCTCGTTCATCCGATTTTTCTCTCTCCTCTTCCTCCTCCTTATCCGGAAGCTCGAGATCTAGTTCTGGATCCTCCGAAAAATCGAGCGCGATAGAATTAATGCGCATGCGGCGTCCGTCTTCAACCATGTATCCCAAATGACTCCGGCATTTCTTGCAGGAAATCTCTTCGCGCCCGGTGGCATCAAATTCGCGGATGATATTCTTGTTTTTCCCGCCTAGAGCGAATGCCGGCCAGCCATCTTTTGAATCGACCTTCTGACTGGATGAGAAAAGAGGATTGCCGCAAGCTGCGCAGCGGTAGGTCCCGCCCTCATTCGAATCCCAATATTTTCCTGTGTACGCAACCTCTGTCCCTTTCTCGCGCATTATTCGGTACCGCTCGGGCGAGAGTTTTGATCTGAAGTCGTTCTCCTGCATGTATAAAGGATACCTTAATAAAGATCGAAAGTTGAGGTGGGTTCTAGTGATTCATAATCGTCGTTGTGGCAAGAAGGAATAAAAGATTCACAACAATCTTCCGCGGAAGATCCATTTTCCGATTTCAATCGCCATGATGTTCAGAATTCCGACAAGGATGACCGCGAGGATCCACAAGGGCGGCAGCGCTATAGTGCCAAGGAGTGATTGCAGGAATGGAACATAGATCGCCGCAGCCATGAGCGCGATGCCGATCCCGACACCTCCTACGAGGTACATGTTCGAGAACGGGGAATAAGTGAAAATGCTCTTTTCGAGACTGCGCACCGAGAACGCCACGAAGAGAGTATAACTGCCGAAGCAAGCGAAGATAAACGTTCTCACGAGATTCTCTTCGTAGCCGGAGTAGAGGAGCGCAACGTAGAGGGCGAGGAGGAGGGAGCTTGTCGAGAGGCCCACGACGAGTATAAGGAAACGCATGAGAGGGTCGAAAAGAGCGGTTGCTTCGCTGCGCGCGCCTCGCCTAGTGCGAGGCGCGCGCCGCGAAAGCCCGTCGATTCCTTTTTCAAAGGCGAACGCGACGGCAGGGAAGCTGTCTGAGAAGAAGTTGACCCATAGTATCTGGAGTGCGTTTAGGGGAAGCGCGAGACCAAGGACAATCGCTCCGCCAATCAAAATCAGCTCGTCCATGACTGTCGAAAAGAGATACACGATAACCTTACGGATGTTTCCCATAATCTCGCGGCCTTCGTCCACTGCAGCCGCGATTGTCTCAAAGTTGTCGTCTAGGAGCACAAGATCGGCTACATCGCGCGCTACTTCAGTGCCAGATCCCATTGCGATGCCGACGTCGGCCTCTTTGATGCTCGGCGCGTCGTTCACGCCGTCGCCGGTCATTGCGACGATCTCCCCAGATTTTTGAAGCGCCTTCAGGATACGCACCTTATCAAGCGGCGAGACGCGCGCGATCACACTTAGCGACGATAGCCGCTCTGCAAATCGCTCGTCGGAAAGTCCAGCGAGCTCGCTCGCCTCGACGGCTGAATCGGGCCCGACAGGAAGTCCAACTTCTCTCGCAACAGTCTGCGCCGTGCCGATGTGGTCTCCTGTGACGATTATTGTCCTGATGCCGGCACGCTCGACCCGCCTGACCACGTCACGCGCCTCAGGTCGAACTGGATCGCGAAATGTAATGAGGCCTTCGAATGCTAGATCTTTCAAGTCGAGATCTCGTGTGAGCGAGAAGTGCCTTGCATTCCCGATGTCTTTGACCGCCACACCTAAAACGCGTTTTCCGGAGCGAGCAAGGGAATCGATTTGCGCAAGAATGCCGCGGCGTTCGTCCGCGTCGAGCTTTGAATGTCTGACGAGAATGTCGGGCGCGCCGAAAAAAACGAGCTTTTGCGCGTCACGTTCACGTATCAGTGACACGGAGAATTTGGTGACCGAGCTGAAGGGGAGTGTCTGATCGACGTGCGTGCCTTTCTTTACGTGATCCGCATAGATACCACGCAGCGCGGCCGAGCGGACGAGTGCGACTTCCATGAGAGGGCCGCTCATGCGCCACGTCGTGGGAGCGTCTTCTTTGTTCTCGATGAGCACACTGGCATTGATAAGTGCGCGCTTGATAAGCTCGTTCTCATCTGTGCCTCCCATGGGAAGCACGTCCGAGAGCTCCATCGCCGCTTTGGTGAGCGTTCCTGTCTTGTCCGTGAGAATGACTGTCACGTCTCCGAGCGCTTCTGCCGCGATGAGCTTTCGGACGACGCCGCCCCGCTTCGCCATCCGCTCGACGCCCACTGCAAGAATGACGGTGAGCGCGACGGGAAGACCCTCGGGGATCGCGGAAACGGCTATCGCGACCGATGTGAGGAACATAGCGAGGTAGGAGTGTCCGGACACGATGCCGACAAAAAAGACAAGAGCCGT
>Ga0155800_122_pt3 | contig 10015 bp, 7 predicted proteins | sample RifCSPlowO2_01_FD_107454 | JGI IMG/M metagenome (GOLD analysis project Ga0155800, IMG submission 107454) | Candidatus Kaiserbacteria bacterium RIFCSPLOWO2_01_FULL_54_13 | reverse complement strand
CCCAGACGGACTGCTTCCGGATAACCGTCTGGTACGATCGCTGGACGCCGGGGGATACTTCTGGCACGCTCATCCACATTTCAACACTCGAAAGTGGTGGCGAGGACATGTACTATACACAACTTCAGACCTCTAATGACAGCGTGTCGACTCCTGCCAATGCTTCGGGCGCGGGTCAGGGTGGATCTCTCAACGTAGGGGAGAATTTCAATTCCATTGCGAAAGGTACTGACGGCGATCTCTACATGGGTGTTTCCGACAGCTCGGATTCGTATGTAATTAAGTGTACGGGGACGTGCACGACCGCAGGAAATTGGAGTGAAGCCGGTACGAACCCGTTGGACACGGCTGACGAAGACACGCTCATGCTCGTGCCGCTCGCCTCAGGCAACTTGCTCCTCGTGAACCATGATGTCTCAGCAAATGTCTTGCGTTCGAAGGTATGGACCGACAGCTCCGCGTCGTGGGCCTCAAGCTGGTCGGGCATTGACACAGCAGTTGACGAGAACACAACCTACGAAGGCGATTTCTCCGTAGCTGCCGATCCCGACGCTGCAGGCACCGTGTACCTTGCCTACCTCGACGACGTCGGGACGCTTGATGGGGACGACGATGACATCAAGACCGGCCTCTATACCGGCTCGTGGGCGACCACCACGACGGCGTCCGTTTGGACAAATGCCACGACAAGCCTTACGAACGTTTCGATCGGGATTGCGGGCAGCACCGTGTACGTTGCGTATGCCTCCGCGCCCTCCGGCACTGCTGCGGACAACTCGACGCTCGTCTTTTGGGCGACGTCTACTCCCGCAATGACGAAGTGGACCACTCACATCGGGCCTCCGACGGACAACTATACTTCAGCGGCAATTACGAATCTGAACATCAATGCCTCGAGCGACGAGCGCCTACTCGCAGCGTGGCGGGCGGGCAGTGTCTTGTATGGAGCAACGATTGTGGATGTGGTGCCGACGAGCGATGCGAGCTACATCAAGCTCACGGGAGCCGTGATGTTTCTGAGGGATCTCGTCATCGTGAGCTCACTCTCCAAGAGTTACGGCACGTTCGTTATTGATCATCCGCAAAGGCCGCGCACGCACCTCCTGTACCACTCGTTTGTAGAATCTCCCGACGTGAAAAACGTGTATGATGGGGTTGCGACACTTGGTGGAAACGGCGAAGCCGAGGTCGAGCTGCCGAGCTACTTCGAAGCGCTCAACAAGGATTTCAGATACCAATTCTTCGCGCTCGATCAAGCCATGCCGAATCTGTACATCAAACAAGAAGTGAAAAAGAATCGCTTCACTATCGCAGGCGGCGAGCCGAATGGCCGTGTCTCGTGGCAGGTGACGGGCATCCGCCACGATCCGTACATTCTCGCGAATCCTATCAGAGTTGAGGTTCCGAAAGGGCCCGGACAAGTCGTCGGGAAGGGCAAGTGCATCTTTGAGCCATTATGCATATAAGACACCTCTTGGAGGCGCTGCGTTGGATTAGTGTGGCACCTGCTCTCGCTTTTCTTTTGCCCCGCGCGGTACTGTCGTGTGTCGCTGCGTTTGCCCTTTTTGCTCCCACACTTGCAGTCGCTGGGTACGGCGAATCTTCCTACTACGGCGAATCACCATACTACTCTCAGACCTACTACCAGGGCGGGTACTATTTTCAGGGTTCATACCAGCTCACATTTACCGGCGACGTGAGCGCTCTTGCCGACTTCTCTGTCGCGAACGCCATATCTAAAGCATTCGGGACATTTGTGATAGATCATCCGCTCGATCCGAAGAACAAACTGCTCTTTCATTCCTTTGTTGAATCGCCTGAAGTGAAAAATTTGTACGACGGCGTGGCGACGCTAGACAAAAGCGGCGAAGCAATTGTAAACCTCCCAAGCTACTTTGAGGCGCTCAATAAGGATTTTCGGTATCAGCTGAAGCCGATTGGGAAGCCCATGCCAAACCTCTACATCAAGGAAGAAGTCAAAAACAATCGCTTCACTATCGCAGGCGGAGAGCCGAATGGCCGCGTCTCGTGGCAAGTGACCGGCAACCGCCACGACCCATTCATTCTCGCGAACCCGCTGCAGGTGGAAGTTTCGAAGGGTCCGGGCGAGCTCGTAAATGTTGGTGAGTACCTATTTCCTGAAGCGTACGAACAGAGGTTCGGGCTGACCGCACCTCTCGGCTCACTTTTACGAAGCATTGCCGACCTGTTTGGCAATCTCCTTGCGCGGTAGTATGAAGACGCCATGGCACAGCGAGGGTACACATTCTATCTCACTGTACTTCTCGTATTGATTGCAACATTGTGGATTCTTGCGACTGTGTCGCCCGAGTATCCTGAAACTTGGACGATAGGGCAGGGAGTCGGAAGTTTCAAAGAACTACAGGATCGTTTTGCGGCGCTTGCCCGGGAGAAGGGCGTCACATACGCATTTGAAGTGGCCAAGCGCGCGAAGTTGCCACCGAACTCCGACATACATTTTCTAGGGCATACCATCGGAGATGAACTCTACAAGCAAAAAGGTATTGAGGGCATCGTAGATTGCACGCAGGATTTCAGGAACGCCTGTTCGCACTCGATCACCATCGGCGCTTTTGTCGAGTTTGGCAGTGAAGCGTTGCCGATGATCCGTGAAGCGTGCAAGCAAGCTCCTGGCGGCCCGGGAGCGTACACAATGTGCTACCACGGGATGGGTCACGGGGTGTTTGCATACTTTGGCTACGATCTCGCTAAAACGATCGCGGAGTGCAAGAAAACCGGAACGGAAGAGTATCACAACCAAGAATATACCGAGTGTGTTGGGGGTGCCGTTATGGAACTCGTAGGCGGCGGCGGGCACGACCCTGAATTGATAAAAGCTGCGCGGGCACGATATCTATCGGCGGCGGATCCGCTTGCCCCTTGTATGAGCGTGATAATGCCAGAAGATGCGCGGGTTTTGTGCCTTCTATACCTTACCCCGCACCTGTGGGAGCTTGCCGGTATTGATCTCGGGCGTCCGGATCCGGCACAGTTCCCTTCAGCTTTCAAATTTTGTGACGTGCTTCCCCATGAGCGTCAAAGGCTCCGGGATGCGTGTTTCGGGTCGTTCGGCAAAGATTTCATTATTCTTCCCGGTGCGCGCGATTTCCGAAGGCTCGAAGATTTTACGAATGCAGAATTCGCGCTTGCCGCAGGATGGTGCGAGCTTGCCGGCCCGGAGGACGGCAGCAAGGCTTGTATTGCCGAAGCAGTCGGCTCTGTATTTTGGGGCGGGGAGAACGATCCGCGGGCATCATTCAGGTTCTGTTCTATCATCAGGAGTGATCTGCTGAAGGGCTCATGTTTCAAGCGGCTCGCTTCCGATATAGCACGGTATATTGCTGACGACGCGACCCTGCGGCAACTATGCGCGAGAATACCGGAAGAGTTCCAAAGTGGCTGTAGATCAAAGGGGGAAGAAATTCTATGGTCAAACTCGCCCACGTATTGATTATCGCAGTTGCAGTTGTGCTCGTGATAGTGCTTCAGCTCTCTCCATTCCAGTCGGAATCGGAACAGTACGCGCGCGATATCGTAAAGCAATGCGCTCCCGAGAAGGACCATGCCGCTTGTTATGAGCAGGAGGTTCCCCGGTTTCTCTCCACTTTGCCGCTTGAGAGCGTGTTTGATGTTGTTCGTTCCGTTCGGCGTCTTGACCCGTCGTATCAATTCTGCCACGTGCTTGGACATAAACTCGGCGAGGCCGTCGTAGCAGAGGATCCGTCTCGATGGTTTGAAATACTCTCCCGCAATCCTCCCGACAATCTTTGTTCAAGCGGCTTTCTCCACGGAGTAGCTGTGGCTCGCTTCCGGGCCGAAGTGCTAGACGATGAGGGACTCGAAAAGCTGATCTCGGCGCGCGCATGCGAATCACGCAATTCGCCAGCTGGCGAATGGAACCCGACACCATTTGAACAGGCAACTTGTTATCACGGTCTCGGCCACCTGCTCTTTTTCGTGACTGATGCCGACATCCCAAAAGCGCTTTCCTCCTGTGAGAAAGCGGTGGAGAGTAGTGATTTTCGCCGTTTATGCCGCGAAGGTGTCTTTATGACGATGTATCAACCACTCGAACCCGACGACTTTCTCATGATCGAACGCATGCCGATGAAGCCGGGAACTACAACAGTGCGATACTACTGCGCGCAGTTTGCACGCGATGAAAACGAGGGGGCGTGTCTTCGCGAAAGCTGGCCGTATTCTCGCGCGGAAATTATGAGTGGGAAGGGCATTGGCAAGTTCTGTTCAGGACAACCAAATACGACGGAAGAGCACAGATGCTATGAGTCCGCATTTTCCATAGTCGGTCGCCTGTCTCTAGGGAGCCGCGAAAAGGCTCTTGAGGCATGCGGTAACGCCCCCGAAGAGTGGAGGGAGGCGTGCTATGGGCGCGTGGCACTCGCAGTTATTGAGGAAGATGCTTTGTCGGGCAGAGCGGCCGTATCGATGTGCAAATCGACTCCAGAAGAATACCGAATGGGGTGTATGGAGTTCATTGCCCGCCGTGCCGATTTTGTGTTTGGCGATAGAGCCGGCCGAGCGCAGTTTTGTGCCGCACTCTCGACTGAATTTTCTGCTTTGTGCTACCCAGTCGGTGATGTAAACTAAAGTATCCATTATGAGCATATCGAAGATCTCGATGTATATACTGGTGACAGCAGTCTTGGGACTTGCGGTGTTCTTCGGGACGCGCATGTTGATGACGACTAAGGCGCCCGTTGCTAGAAAGCCGATAGAGGTGCGTTGGCTAATAGCCCATCAACCCGCAGATTTGTTTGTTCGAGGCACTAAAATATTCGCCGACGTCCTAGAAAAAGAAAGCAACGGTTCGATGGCGCTTAAAGTGCTCGTTCCAGAAGATGTGGGTTTTCCGGGTGGTGATGTGCCCACGAACCAGCTTTTTAAATTCCTCGAAGAAGGTACGGTGCAGTTGGCCACGGTGTATGCCGGAGGCATAGAGAGCCGCAACGCCCCGTATGGAATTATCAACCTCCCGTTTCTATTTAGAAACTATAAATCTGCCGAAGGGGTTTTAGAGGGATCCCTCGGCAAGCAGATTCGTGACACCGTAGAGAAAAATACGTCCCTGCGCTCTCTGGCGATAACATATAGCGGCGGCTATCGGCTCATAGCATCGAACAAAAAGTCCATAAAGACCGCGGATGATTTTAAGGGATTGCGCATTGGCACGGCTGGCGGTCCGGTGGCGGAGGCGCTGTTCCGAGAATTGGGGGCAATTCCAGTGCCAATTCCCACCGTGGCCTCCGGCAAGAAATATTTAACGACCGGGGATGTTGATGCGGTTGAGACTGCATACACCCGCCTTTCTTTTAGACTCGCATCCAGTACTTATATTCGCTACATCAGCGAGACTAATCACAGCCTGTTCACGACCGCGACCATTGTTACAAAGGCATTTTACGACTCGCTCAGTCCGATGCAGCAAGAAACCCTCGGGAAAGCGGCCCAACTGGCGGCAAAAGTTGAACGCGAGGATTCTGTTGCGCTCGCTGGAAAGACCAAGCTTGATGCTCAAAAACAGGGAATACGTATCGTAGAGTTATCACCTTCTGCCTCCGCAGACCTTAAAACGCGACTCCTCCCGGTCTACAAGACCTTTGAAGCGACCTTTGGAGCAGACCTTATCCAGAAAATTGTTGATCAGCAGAAGTAAACCTAGCCGTGTTGCCTCAGCTGCGTGTCGCGGCTCTACTTGATAGTCTCTTTGTGCGATAGTATACGCATGGTGTCGCGAGAGCGCCTCTTTCAACTCGCCACTCTGGTAGTCATTGGCGCTGCGCTTCTTGCTTTGACGACTGCGACGCCTGAGTATCCTGAAGCGAGGCTAGTCGGTCGAGGTGTTCAGGATTTTGCCGAGTTGTCTGAACGGTTCGTCGCGCTCTCTGAGAATAAGGGTGCAGTTTACGCGTTTGAGGTGCTCCGTCGCGCAAAGCTTCCGCTCAATACGGACCTGCATCTTTTAGGGCATGCTGTGGGGGACGAGCTCTATAAACAGAAAGGTTTGGGTGGCATTACCTACTGCACGCAAGATTTTAGGAACGCGTGTTCGCACGCCATCGTCATCGGTGCTTTGAATGAGTTCGGGCCAGACGACCCATCCATCGTTGGCATCTTGCGCAATGCGTGCATGCGTGCGCCCGGTGGAGTGGGGGCGTACACGATGTGCTTTCATGGTTTGGGACACGGAGTATTTGCCTATTTTGGCTACTCGCTTCTGGAGACAGTGGACTTCTGCAAGAAAACGGGGACTCGCGAACGTAACGAGCGCGAATACATAGAGTGTATCGGGGGCGCCGTGATGGAGCTTATGGGCGGCGGCGGGCACGATAGAGAAAAATGGCTTGCCGCGCGAGAGCAATACCTTCCAGCCGACAAGCCGCTCGCGCCGTGCATGAGTGGCGTAATACCTGATGAGGCGAAGGAAATCTGTCTCACCTACATCACGCCACGGCTGTGGGAACTTTCAGGCATTGACCTGGGCACTCCCGATGCCATGCTCTTTCCTGCAGCATTTGATTTTTGCGATGTGATCCCGCGAGAGCAAACAAGTCTGCGCGAAGCGTGCTTCGGGGGCTTTGGAAAAGATTTTGTTGCTATCGCGGGGCATCGCGACATTCGTCATGTGGACCGATTTACTGACGAAGAGTATGTTAGAGCCATCGAATGGTGCGCACTCGCTCGCTCTCCCGAAGGGAGGGAAGCGTGCGTTGCCGAAGCCGTAGCGTCCGTTTTTTGGGGAGGGGAGAATGATCCAGAAGCGTCTTTTCGCTTCTGCGCTCTCGTTTCAGACAAATTATCTCGCAGCGCGTGCTATGAGCGGCTGAGTGCTGCTATCGGTAGTTACATTCACGATGAGGGAACGCGAAACGCGCTTTGCGAGCGTTTACCGGAAGAATACCAAGGGGCGTGCGCCTCAAAGGACGCATGACCAACGCTATCGGTAAGCATGTACGCGCAGGAGTTCTCTTGCTTGTCGTGGCTGCGGCATACGTGTTCTTCACGTTGCGAGCGGATGTGTCTGCGGATTCCATCGCGGACATGCGAGAAACGCGTGAGGTAACCATTATGCTCACCGAAGAAGGATTTATGCCGAAGTCGGTGGCGATAGCTCCAGGTACGGTCGTGACCTTCGCGACAAATCGAGGTGTCTCTTTTTGGCCAGCTTCAGACATACATCCGACCCACAGCGTATATCCCGAATTTGATCCCAGAACCGCGGTCGACCCTGAAGATTTGTGGAGCTATCAATTCGATAAGATCGGCGTATGGGCTTATCATGATCACCTCAAGGCGGTATACGCGGGCTATATAATAGTTGCTGCGTCGACAGAAAGCATTGCCGAGGTAGAGAAGACATTCGAAACCTGCGGTTTTGCGCGTACAGATCGGGAACGACTCGCATGCTTTAGCTTTCGCATAAGCGATGTTCTTGCGGATCAAGGTTTAGACGCGGCGTATGACGCGCTTGTAGCTCTCTATCGCGAAAATCCATCTTTTACAGAATCTTGCCATACATTCGCACACGATCTCGGTCTCAGTGCGTACCGCCGTTTTGGTGAGCGCGTTCCTCTTACCACAAAGGTCGGCTATTGCAACGACGGCTTTTTTCATGGGTACATGGAAGGGTTCTTTATCGAGCACGACTCCCAAGAGGCGCGTGATTTTTGCGATCGAGTGCGGGCTCGGTTCGCTGCCGTATATGCGTATGCCGGTCCTCAATGCGACCACGGCATCGGTCACGGCATCGTGGAATATCTCTTGCATGAAAAGCCGGAGATGTGGGATGACATACCGCAGATTATCAATGAAGCACTATCCATTTGCCATGTGCAGGTTGATGAAGGAAACTTGGATAGCTGTGCAAGCGGCGCATATAGCGTTATCGGAAATTGGCTGAATTTCAGGCCTGAGTATGGTGACTTGGTTACCGCACAGGATCCATATGCGCTCTGCAAGATGACCCCATATGCTTGGTCGCAAGAGGGGTGTATATGGGAATTCAGTAAGCGTATCAGGAAGTTTTTCCCGAAGAGTCCCGATCCCGTGGCTGATTTCGTGGCGCCAATACGTTTTGCTATTCAAGCCGGGTTATCTTTCGAAAACGGCAAATACCTTGAGCGCATCATGCGAAGCATGGGACACACATTTTCGTATCGATACGTGCTTGAGGAACCGGCGTTCCTCGCAGACATGTGCAGGCGCGTGTCGGAGGAGCCGCAGCTTCAGCAGGGATGCTTGATCGGTATTATGTCTGGACTGTTCGCCGGGGGACGACCTGAGAATGGTCCGGAACGGGCAGCTGCATTTTGTGTTTCCGAGGCGCTGGGCGACAGCGAACGTACGACGTGCGCCCGTGTATTGCTCGAGTATGTGCGGAATTCATTCCACTCCGATGGGATGAGGAGCGTTTGTCGCATATTTGGCGAACATTTGGGAAATAAGGCGATTCAAGAAGAATGCAACACGATGCTATGACGACTTCCGCACAGCGGTTTTTCACGGGGCTTCTTCTCCTTGTTCTCGGCATTGCTGTTTTTGTGAGAGGAGTCGGTCCCGGGACGGACATCTTCAGGTCATGTCTTGAACTCGACTCGGGCCCTCGCTTTGAATGTTTTCAGGAACTTGTGAATGAAACGGCACGAACAGGCAACTACGCGGAAGCGTTCACTATTGTGGCACATGCATACGAACTCGATCCTGATTTTGCCGCAAACTGTCACGCGAGCGCGCACGAGATAGGAAAGATCGCCTATGATCGCTTCCGCCGCGGCGAGGCTTCGATTTTTACATCTCGCGCTTCTGCATGCGGGTACGGCTTCTACCACAGCTTTATGGAAAAGCTCTTTGCCGATGGTAGGGCCGCAGAAGAGGCGCAGGATTTTTGCGGTTACCTTGGCGAAGAGCTTTCGCTTGAGACCGTGGACGCCCGCGGTGCCTGCTACCACGGTATCGGTCATGGCACCGTGGACGGCACCGACCCGCGGCTATGGGGTGACCCGAGGGCTTTGGTGCGGGAAGGAATCGGCATGTGCGAGGCAGTCGCTGGTTCGCTCCCTGATATCCCAGAGGGGTACGGGCCTCTCTTCCGGTGCGTGTCCGGCACCTACAACGCGCTCGAGATTCTCTCACAAAACGAAAAGTACAACCTCGAAGTCCTCGCGGAGGATCCGTTCGGTTTTTGCAATGATGAGCGGCATACGTACAGAAGGGCGTGCTATACGAACATGATTCCCGCGCTTTTGCGCCTGCGCTTGGAAGATTTCCGAAGCGTCCTCTCTGAGATTGAGAATATTCAGGATATTACTGATGTTGTCCGTGCACGTCTTGTCGGTGACCTTTTTCATGAATTTATTCGACTGCATCTTGGGGACGGGCGGGACGCGGGAGCGAGCGCGATTCCTTTGTGCAAGGGTATGCGAGACACGCTCCGCATCGGGTGCATTGAGGGACTTTCCGGCGGCTACCTGAAATATGGCGCTCCCAAGCACGAAGCAGAAGGTATGCTGCATTTCTGCGCGCTTGCGGAGCTTTCAGAAGAAGAATCTTTGGCTTGCTTTCGCTACGGCCTCACGCGCTTGAGGAACCATTACTCACCGGATGAAGCGCGGGCGGTGTGTCTCCGTGCTCCTGAGGAATTCCGACGATTTTGCGAAAGGGAGTCTGCACATAAGAGTGCACCTTAATGAATAATATAATGGCGCTGTGCACAGCACACCAAAGAATCACTTGATCGTACTCTTTTTGTTGGCGGCGGGGTTTTTTATCGCGTACGCCCTCGAACGATCTTCGGAGAACGCGGTCATTGCCCGGGCGCATGGATTCGTAGAGTTGTGCGCATCTGCAAGAAACAAGTCGTTGTGCTATGAGCGCGAGGTGCTCCCGTTGCTATCGATAGTATCTGTTGAAGACGTGTTCAATATTATCCGCGAAATACGAAGACTCGATTCTGAATACCAGTTCTGCCACGTGCTCG
>Ga0155800_126_pt1 | contig 10346 bp, 10 predicted proteins | sample RifCSPlowO2_01_FD_107454 | JGI IMG/M metagenome (GOLD analysis project Ga0155800, IMG submission 107454) | Candidatus Kaiserbacteria bacterium RIFCSPLOWO2_01_FULL_54_13 | reverse complement strand
TACATCATCGGTCATCATCATGCTATACTCGCTTCGCTCGTTTAGCCATCGCTCGCGCGAAAGCGACAGCAGGCTCTCGCTTCTCTCGCTCCTCTAGGCTATAGTCTCTTCTGATGAATCCCGTTAGAAGTTGCGGAAGAAGTGGTTTGAACGGGAGCATGTAGTGACGCAAAATATGAGTCGAACTATTGTCAGCATAATACACAAGTCGGAAGGATAAACTTCCTACTTCTAACGGGATGAAGCAAAAACGGGCGCATTTCATCGGCATTGCGGGCATGGGAATGAGCGCGACTGCAATTCTTCTCAAAGAACAAGGCTGGCAAGTGAGCGGCTCGGATGCCGAAGCGTATCCTCCCGCGACGAACCAACTTGAGCGGCACGGTATTCCCTTCGCAACCTCTTATGACCCCAAAAATATCCCAACGGACACGAACTTAATTGTCATTGGCAAGAACGCGAAATTGACACGCGAAAACAACGCAGAAGTGCAGGCGGCGTACGAATCCGGCATTCGGATCGCCTCATTTCCCGAGTTGCTCGGCGAGATTGTTGAGCATCGAGAACCCATTGTCGTCGCTGGCTCGTACGGCAAATCAACCATCACCTCGCTCATTGCGTGGTGTCTCTCACGCTCGGGAATCGACGCAGGGTGGTTTATCGGCGCTGCGCCGGAAGGAATGGAGCCGGCACATCTAGGTACACATCTTGTCTTCGTGATTGAAGGCGACGAATATCCAACCTCTCACGATGATTCGCGCCCGAAATTCTCCCACTACCAGCCACACGACGCGCTGATAACGGCGGCAACCCACGATCACGTCAACATCTACAAAACACAGGAGGATTTTTTGAAGCTATTTCACGCATTCGTTTCAATCCTTCCGAACGACGGCATTTTGGCTCTGTGCGCCGATGAGCTCAATGCGAAAGCGCTTGCAGCAGAGACAAAGGCACAAGTCATCTTCTATGGACTGACCCCGACCGCCACATGGCGCGCAGAACGCGTCAGGCATGGCGAGCAAACGACGTTTGACCTAATGCATGTCAAGCAGCGTGTCGTTGCGCTATCAACCTCGCTCATGGGAGAGCACAATGTCCAAAACATTGTCGGCGCCTCTGCGATACTACTTGAGAAAAAGCTAATAACACCCGAACAACTTGCCGAGGCACTCAAAAGTTTCAAGGGCCTCGCGCGGCGGCTTGACCAAAAGACCGCACGTTCATCCATTCCCGCATACGAAGGCTTCGGCTCCTCGCGCGAGAAGTTGCAAGCGGCCATCAGGGCGCTCAAAGTACAATATCCAGACAAACGCCTCGTCGTGGTATTCGAGCCACACACGTTCAGTTGGCGCAATAAAAAAATGCTGCACTGGTTCGACACAGCTTTCGAAGGTGCCAGGTTTGTGCTGCTCTACAAACCCGCCGAGCAAGGTGCGGAAACGCACGAGCAAAGCACGCAAAAAGAAATGGTCGAGCGACTTTTACGCTCAGGCGTAGCGGTCAAACCAGCGACAAGCCCAGATGACGCAATGAATATTTTGAACGGAGAAATCCGCAAAGGAGATACTATCCTCCTTTCCTCATCTGGCCCGATGGACGGCCTCATTGAACAAATCCCGCAATGGCTCGATAATACATTTGCATGAAGTTCTTCTCTAGCGAACTCGGACACGAATATGCCAAAACCTACACCTTCGGCTATTGCAATTACGGCGTGCTTGAAGCAGGAGACAAACTCTCAGAAATGTACGAGCGCGGCTACCTCCCCTATTCCGGCTCTCCGGAGAGTAAAGGAATGTTTTATATGGCGCGCGGCGGTCGTATGTATCTTCCGGAATTCGAGCTCGACAGCGAATGCCGCCGCGTCGCAAAGAAATTCGAGAGCTTCACGCGCGAGACAATTCCATTCAGAGAATTCCCGGTTGATGCCGCATGGAAGCAATTCTGGCTCGACTATTTCGCCCGCGTGCACGGTCCTTCTGTCATGCCTGCTGCACGCCTCGATTTTATCCTCGATTTCGGCATCATATCGAATGTCGGCATCTACCGCGATGCCGCGGGTGTCCCGCGCGGCTACTCGCTTGAGGTCGTGGCGGAGACGACGACACACGATTGGTTCCACGCATGGGACGCAACACTCGATAAATCCTCATTTGGCATGTACGTACTCTTAGATATCGGCCGAGTGGCCAAGGCCCGTGGTGCCAAGTATTACTACTGCGGTACCGTCTATGGCGATTCGAACGGCGCGAGCTACAAGACCAATCTCCCCGGCCTAGAGTATTGGAATGGCAGAGAGTGGGTACGCGAAGCAAAGCTCGCACGGCTTAGGAGCCGTCTCAAGACCGATGCCACACGCCGCATCGCATTACTCGACGAGTGGAAAGAAAACCGCCACCTCTTCTAAAACTGCTCACTGCAGTACCTCGATCGTGTAGTCAGTTTTCGGGAATAGTCTTTTCACAAAATCCCGAAAGCACTCGGAGTCTCTCGAGATAACGAAATGTGTTTTGCCGTCACCTGCCTCACGAGGCCACCACTCCCGCTCTGCGCGCTCGGAGACGACGTGAGCAGGATCCAGAATTATGAGTGAGCCGAAGATCCTCTGAAAAACCGATAGAATCAGAGGATAGTGCGTGCAAGCGAGAATTAGCACGTCAAAATCCTGCAATCGAACTCCGGCAAATGCTGCCGTGATCTTTTCCTCCAGTACCGACTCCTTCGCTCCGGATTCAATAGAGCCTGCAAGATCGGGTATCGGGATCTCGACGACATCCTTTCCGATCATCTTGAATCCCTGTCTATAGAGACTGCTCTTTACTGTTGCGGGCGTCGCGGTGAGAAGCAGCCGTTCTTTCGAATTCTTAAATAGCGCTACGGTAGGCCCCACCATCTCAATGAGGTGAGCCGGAGCTATTTCAAGCGTATCAAAGAGCGACACCGCGAGCGACGCAGAAACACTGTTGCATGCCGAAATGATGCTCCGCACTCCACGTTGGCGAAGAAAGGAAATCGCGTCTATCGTGAGCTGAGAGAGTTCATCGTGTGATTTTGATCCATAGGGCGCGTTCTTGATGTCACCGAAGTAGAGAACATCGGGCGATGTGAGTCTGTCGCGCAATGCGCGCAATACGGTGAGACCCCCGGACCCTGAATCGAAAATCCCAATCATTTTCGAAACTATAGCACTTTACATCTCTCGATTCTGTTTTCTGACACGTTATGCACATTGCGCGGGAAGCCTGCAGGAATACAATCACATTCCACGGTTAGTTGTGGAAGTGAGGTTTCCTGCTTCGCATAAAGCTACGCAGGACAAGAATTCCTCCACTGTGCCGCAACGGTAAAGTCCCGCCTCGGCGGGAACAAGTCCGGTCTTCAACTCGCCGTTATCCCGAGCAGGATTGGTGCTGAATACAGCACGAACTGTGAGAAATCTCTGCTTGGGGCAGGGGTTTTTCATTTGCAACCATGGCTAAAAAATACATCGCACTCGCAGTCGCAATCGTCGTCCTCGGCGGAGGAGCTTTTTTGAGTCAGCAGTGGTTCATTCAAACGTTCGATGCGACAACAGAGAGAAAAACACACGCAATAACCTTCGCCGCCGACACAGAGGGAACTGTGTTGAATGTGATGAATGCTCTCAAATCCGAAGACAAGCTCTCGTTCTCCGGCCGCGACTTCCCGAGCCTTGGATTCTTCGTAGAAGAAATTAACGGCTTGAGGAGCACGGATGGTTATTACTGGATATTGATCATCAACGGTGAAAAGTCAAAGCTCGGTGCGTCGTCCGCTCGGGTGCAACCTGGAGATGTCGTCGAGTGGCGCTACGAAGAAGGTTATTAACCATTATCAACAACCTGATTTCTATGAGTTGCTTCGTTCGTTTGCTTTCAGGCGCCGTACTTCTCTTCGTGCTTGTAACGATTCCTACCCTCACGCACGCACAAAGCGTCGAAGGAAACATCGAACTGCCTGACAACTGTACTGTAACGGACAAAGTCGGCGGACAACATACGTTCCCGCAAGAAAACTCTCCGAGCGAGTTTCTCGCGGTCTGCGCGCTTGCGAAAGCCCTCCAAACAGGACTCATTACGGACATGCGGCTCAGCGAATTTCCTGGATTCGGCTTGTTCGTAGAAGGATTGAATGGCGTGGTAGCCGGCAGCGACGAATACTGGGCACTATGGCTGAGCGGAGCTTTCGCAGAATGCGGCATCGAATGCCTCACTCTTACCCAAGGAGACACGATCTCTTTCATCCTCACATCCTTCGAAGGAGAAGAACGCGGAGCAAGCATCGTTTTGCACATAAGCGCGCTGACGCAAACTTCTGAAGGAAACGCCCCAGCTGCTCCCTCGTCTTCTTCCTCCGGCGGAGGAGAGTATCTGCAAGGCCGTCCATTCGACGTGTCGGCTGCGCTGAATTTCCTCGCGGATAATCAGAACGACGACGGCTCCTTCGCTTCTTCACTACTGACAGATTGGGCGGCCATCGCCTTTGGCGCGGCGGAAGGAGCGGGCTGCAGTGATTGGTGCCAGGCGGCGCACGGAAAGTTACGCTTTTACCAACGCAGTGCACGGCCGGAGCTTTCCAGCGCGACCGACTACGAACGTCATGCGATGGCGCTCATGGCACTCGACATCAATCCGTTCGCAGAGACAGGCAGCGATTACATCACGCCCATCGTTGATGAATTTGACGGGGCCCAGATAGGCGACGCTTCCCTCGTGAATGACGACATCTTTGCTCTCTTCCCGCTTCTCCATGCTGGATATGCGAAGACCGACACCATGATTGATATGATCGTTAAGTTCATTCTCTTCAAACAAAAAACGAACGGCTCGTGGGAAGGAAGCATTGATCTGACAGCAGCCGCGATACAGGCGCTTGCACTCTTCCCCGCGCGATCCGATGCAATAGAGGCTATCGAAAGAGCCCAAGAATTCTTGCGTCGCAACCAGAATGAATCGGGAATCTTCGGCACAAATAGTTTTTCCCTGAGTTGGGTATTACAGGCGACTCGCTCGCTGGGGCAAACACCGGACGACTGGAAAAAAAGCGGTGTCACACCACTTGGATACCTTGGCGTTCTCCAGCAGGAAGATGGCGGCGTAGAGCCTATGAGCATGAGGTCCGACACGCGCATATGGGCCACGAGCTATGCGATACCGGCTGCACTCGCAAAACCATGGCACTCGATACTGAAAGATTTCTCTCGACCTGTTGGGACCGAGACGTTGTCATCCGTATCTGAAGTCGTACTGGCTCCGATACCCTCAACGGTTTCCGCCCCGATAACCCCTCCCAAGCCGACTCCTGCCATCGTTCCATCCCAAGCTACACCTTCGGATGTCGAACAATCGGGGATGACTGCGGCAAACACGACTACCGCGCAACTTGCTGCTGCTGCAACACCAAGCGAGAACGAGTGGAACAGCAACGGGATTTGGTTGGCGGGAGTGGCACTTATTTTCAGCGCGACCTTTTACTTCTTATTCCGGCGCGCTTGAAGAGCGACCAATACATGTCCTCTTTCGCAGAAATCTGAACTTCCTTGCGCCTTGCGGTGAGCTTGTCGAATCCGTCGACAAACTCAACGGGTGCATCTTCGATAATCGCGAGCGGCCGACGCTCCGCACCCTCGCCCATCACGAGTGTCGCGGCCGTGGCAAGAGAGTCTGCGATATCTGTCATCGTGACTTTGAGCTTTCTGCCGAATAAATCCCTCTTCCCACGATAGTCCCTCACACCGCGGAAACCCGCGTATCCGAGAGCCAAACCGGTAACACCCGCTCGCATCGGAGAAATGCGACTGTCGGTAATGACGATGCCGAGGTTCTTGATTCTATAGAGGCGCTTGAGCTCTTTTCGCAATTTCCCGGCCGACTTAAAGCTATCTTTTGGAAGCAATACGAGCTTTCCGTTCGCATTCGAATCGTCGATTCCTGCATTCACAAGAAGCATTCCGTCTTTCTCCGTCCACCACCACTCTGGATGCGTTTGCAATGCCCACTCGCTCTCCCTTTTGATCAACGCTTCTTTCTCCTTGCGGCCGCGCGCTGAGACCGCCCGCCCCTCCGCCAGCGCAACTATTTTCGACGTAACAGCAAGCACGGAGCCGTTCTTGAGCTTCGGAACGTATTTTCGAATGAAGCCAATGAGATCTTCACGCTCCTCGAAGATTCGTGTCCGAACAGCGCGAACCTTCATGCCCCCTTATCGCGCAAAAGGCGCAGGCCGAGGTATGAGAGGGGGGTGTAGACGAAGCCCATTGCGACCTTGAAGAGCCACCAGCTGATAATGATGCCTACCAAGACCGAGGTCTCATAGACGCCATAGAAGGCGATAACCATGAAAAGTACCGTGTCGAGGAATTGCGACCAGAGATTCGAAAGGTTGGAGCGAAGCCAAAAGTTCGACTCGCCGAAGAGCTTGCGGAAGAAAAAGAATGATATGACGTCTTGATACTCCGCGACGGCAAACGCGACGAGAGACGCAATCGCGATTCTGATGGTGATGCCAAAAATCTGATTGTAGCTCTGATGCACCCATTCTCCCGCCGGATCCCACGGAAGCGCTACCGAGAGCAGAGAATAGAAAATAAATATCGCAGTCGATATGAATCCCGCAAGTACGAACAGCTTCGCCATGCGCTTGCCGTATACTTCACCGATGACATCGGTCGTGAGAAACACAAACGGGAACGAAAAGACAGCAACCGAGACGTGAAGTCCCAGAATAAAGGGCATTATTTTGAGGCCGAGCGTGTTCGCTGCAAACAAGGAGACAAGGTAGACCGCAAGCGCGACCACTACCTTTTTAGTGTCCCGTTCGGAGAGGACTGGCATAAGAAAGCCGTATTCTACGAGATTTCACTTTTCGCGCAATACAGCTAGTATTGAGGCCTCGGGCGAGTGGTGGAACGGCAGACACGTACGCTTCAGAAGCGTATGAGGTAACTCGTGGGGGTTCGAATCCCCCCTCGCCCACTGGGAGTTTTTACCCCGTAGCGAACTTGTTCTGCTTCGGGGCGAGTCTCCCCGCACCCACACAACAGGAAAGTGCAAGCTGACGATTGTCGCTGGACTTGACCTTGTCGCATTTTCCCTTTTTACCTAAGTAGAAACTTGCTGACGCGCAAACGCAGGCATCTTGATACTTACAAGGCGCAGCGCAGCATTGATTCTATCTTGTGCCTCTGAACTCGAACAAGGATCGCGATGTCTTGACCCTTTCAGAACTTTAGGCTCAATCTGCTCTTGATTATCTCTCCTTCTTAGAATCGAGTTGTGGGGAACAATACCGTCCTTTTCCCCTCCGAGAACAACTGTCGGATATTCCCCCGCGTGGTGCGGCTCGTACGCGATACTGTCTTGTACACGTTTCATATTCGCCCACCGCACAAAAAACCCCGCCGCTGGATCGAGCGGACAGTTATGTACGACGAGGCCAAGGTGGCCCGGATACTTCTCGGAAAGCGAATCGGCGACCGTTTTTGAGATTAATCCTCCTATTGAGTACCCTAGAAGCCGCACGGAGGCACCCCGGGCAAGATGCTTCTCAGTAAGTTTCAGAAGATGCGACTGAAGCGTATGAATGCGATCCAAGTCGCGACCGCTATAGAGCCAGTCAAGAGCGATCCAACCCTCTTTACGCAAATCCTCTATGTTCGGATGAACTCGGTCAAACATGGCTTTCATCCGTTCGAAGGTATCCGTGTCGAACATGCCCGGCACATATATCACTATTCCCTCCGCTTTGTGGTTGCCACGCACGTGCTCAACTACCTCTTTTGGGGCCTTATGGTAGTCGAGCCGTCTTTCGCGAGCAGAAAACCATTGCGCAACAGAAAAGCCGATAACTCTTGGTCCGAACACCCATTCAACTGTTCTCTCAAAGGATTCTCGCTGCTCTCTGCTCATAGCAATGGGTTGTGCAAACGCCATCGCAAAGCTGTTCAGCTGTTGAAGCCACAAGCGAGATCCGATTACAGATTCTTCTTTTGACGGTCTCTCGGAACTCTTTTTGCCAAGCGATTCCTGCATCACCTCATTGTACCCCTCTAGGCAGATAGGCGTAGCCAACTTGGAACAGTAAGTGTTTTAGTGTCTCTTCCATCCCATCGGATGTCGCCGTGCATGACCATGTTTGTTATTTTCGGCTGCCATTCGTGTTCGGCGGCGCGCACCGCTGATTCGATTTCGTCAGCCGTCATCGCCTTTTTAAGAGGAACGCGATGCTCGAAAAATACCGGCCCACGATCGAGCTCGTCCGTCACAAAGTGCATCGAGAATCCCGATTCCGATATCTCCCCTGCATCAAACGCCGCTTTCACGGCCTCGTGCAATTTCTTCCCATACATTCCCTTTCCGCCGAATCGTCCGCTGAGTTGCGAGAGTAGCGCGGGATGAATGTTAAACGTTCTGCGAGGATCGAGCCCCTCTACTTTTTTCAACCACCCCGAAAGCGCCACCCATTCCGCACCACTATCTCGCACAATCGCTCGGTATACGTTGCCCAGTGAGCTGTCACCTATTCCTAAATTCTTAAGAACATTAGAATAGCTAGAAGGATCGAAGTGAATGAAAGGAATGCCGAGTCGCTCCGCGCGCTCGCGCACGCTCCCGTGATCATTATTCGATACTACGGCAACTATTTCGGCATCGAGCCCACCTGTTTTGCTCGCGCGGACGAGGTTCTCAAACCCCGAACCGCCACCATCTTTCGTGCCAGACGCAAATACAACCAGCTTCGGCTTGGTCATGCGGCATTTATTATTGCAGTCTTTTGCAAAACACTAGAATAAACTACTCAACAGCTTCCACCGATGCGCCGAGTTTGGTGAGGCGCTCGTGGAGATTTTCGTAGCCGCGGTTGATTGGATACACGTCGTAGAGCGTTGATTCGCCTTCGGCGGCGAGCATGCCAATGAGAAGAAGTGTGGCGGGCCGGAGCGCGGGCGGAGCCTTGATGTCAGCACCATGCAATTTCGTCGGCCCTTCTATCTCGACTCTATGCGGATCAATCTGCGTCATTTTTGCGCCGAGTTTTACCATCTCCATGTAGTGCTTCGCACGGCCTTCGTATACCCAGTCATGTATCAACGTCGTTCCCTTCGCTTGCGTGGCAATCGGGACAAAGTACGGAAGATTATCAATGTTGATGCCGGGATACGGCCGAGGAGCAATCTTTTCCGGCGGCGCATGGAGCTCCGAGCGAAGTACAGTCAGACCGCAGAGCCTTGCACTTCCGTTCTCCGCCATGTAGTCCTTCCCTCGACGGTACGAGAGGCCCATGTGCTCGAGTGTAAGGAGCTCGAGCTCGAGAAAGTCGATCGGGCAACGCTCGATGGAGAGTTCGGAGCCAGTTGTGGCCGCGAGCGAAATGAAAAACATCGATTCGATTGGGTCTTCGCTCGGCGCGTAGACGACCGACGTATTTATGTCCTCGACACCGTGCACCGTCAAGGTCGTCGTCCCCACGCCCTCTATCTTCACTCCGCATTTTTCGAGGAAACCGCAAAGGTCTCGCACCTGATAGTTGGCGGAAGCATACTTAATGACCGTTTTGCCAGGAATTTTTGCGGCCGCCATTAAGACGTTTTCGGTGCCCGTGTCGCTCGCCTCGTACATGATGATCTCTCGCAGTCCGCCGGCTGGCGGATCGCCAACCTCCACGTGGTAGGTGTGTTTCTCTTCGTTGCCCTCGAGCGTAATACCAAGACGCGCAAGGGCATCCACATGCGCGCCGAGACTGCGCTTTCCCAAATCGCATCCTGTCGGAGCAGGCAAATCAAACGAGGAGAACAAATGCGCAAGCGGCGCCGCGAAGAGCGCGATGGAGCGCGTTTTGCCAGCTGATTCTTTGTTGATGTTGGAAAGATTGACGGCGTCTGGCGTAATTGTCATTTCCCCGCTCTCGCTCCACTCCACCTTTACGCCAATGCTTTCAAGCACTTCGATGAGTCGTTTGACCTCCTCGATGCGCGGCATGCGCTTCAAGGTTGTCGTGCCCCGATTTAAGAGTGAGGCGGCAAGAAGCGCCACCGCCGCATTTTTGGAAATGTTGGTCGTAACTGAGCCGGAGAGCTTTTTCCCGCCGATGACTTTGTAGTTCATGACTTAAGCATTATACGTGTGTGCGGGTGGAAGGAATCGGACCTTCGGCCTCTGTCTTATCAGGACAGCGTTCTACCACTGAACTACACCCGCATTATGGTTGCGTCTCGGCGATGGTAGCAAAAATGGGGCTTATATGCTACTTTCTGTATGACCGCAGGTAGTTTTGCACTCCGCTGTTAATGACTCGTACTGTAACAAATACTGCACTGGTGACAATGT
>Ga0155800_115_pt4 | contig 10375 bp, 12 predicted proteins | sample RifCSPlowO2_01_FD_107454 | JGI IMG/M metagenome (GOLD analysis project Ga0155800, IMG submission 107454) | Candidatus Kaiserbacteria bacterium RIFCSPLOWO2_01_FULL_54_13 | reverse complement strand
CTATTGTACTCGCCCGTGAGACACCGCAAGAAGTTATCCCCCACCTCCCTGCCACTCTCTGATGAACTCAAACTGGTAGAAAAATCCAAGAACATTGAGAAAAAGGTTGTCGCGAATGGAGAGTCCAACAAAGAGCTCCATGCCCACTCCGAGCGCGACAATCGCAAGAACCGGGAGCCGCCACGCGAGGAAAAAGCCGAGCGCCTCCGCAAGCGTGTCCATGAGCGAATTGATTATGCTGTCGCCCACGTACCCTTGCGCTAAAGCCTGCTGCCGATAATGTTCGATGAGCCACGGCGTGTTCTCGATAATCTCCCATCCTGCCTCCACACCGAGCGCGAGAAGAAACCTCGTCGCAATCGGCATCCGGGGGAAGAAGTACCAGAGTGCGAGATAGAAAAGAAATCCGTGAATGACGTGCGAGAAGGTGTACCAATCGGTAAGATGCTGTGAGTTTCCCGAACTCAACACGACTCCTTCCCACAGCTTCACATATCCGCACTCGCATATCGCCGGCTGACCCATGAAGTAGAGTACTACCGCTTGAACTGCGATAAATAGCAGGGTGATAAAGACACACGTTCGTATAGAGAGATGCATGGGGTCAGGCCGACCTCGCGGCGATTAGAGAGCTCCCCCGCAGCGTTTGCAATACGTCGCGTCGGCATCGTTGTTCGTATTCCCGCAATCGTCGCACGCCTTCTGCCCGACGCTTTGCTTTGCGCGAATCAACTCGGAGGTGACGATGCCCGTCGGCACTGCGATGAATCCGTAGCCCAATATCATGACAAAACTAGCGATCGCACGGCCCAAGGGGGTAACCGGCGTGATGTCGCCAAACCCGACGGTCGAGAGTGTTACGACCGCCCAATAGATGCTCACGGGAATATTCTCAAAGCCATTTGCCGGGCCCTCGACGAGATACATCAAGCTCCCCATGGTAACGACCGTAAAGAGCACGAATGAAAGAAAGATGACTATCTTCTCCTTGCTTGCGGCAATCGCGAGCATGAGGACGTTCCCCTGCGACACATAGCGCGCGAGCTTGAGAATACGGAAGATGCGAAGGAGCCGGAAGGCTCTCAGAACGATCGTCGATTGTAGCCCCGGCACGAAGAAAGCAAGGTATGTCGGCAGAATTGCAATGAGGTCGATAATGCCGAACGTGCTTTTCACATAGAGAAGCGGGCGGCGCAAGGCACTGATGCGCGCAATATATTCCAGAGTAAAAAGTCCTGTGAAAAACCACTCGACCAGCAAGAAAAACGCTCCATACGCGGCGTGTAAGGACTCAACGCTGTCGAGTATCACCGCAAGAACGCTCAAGACGATGCTCCAAAGCAATACCTCATCGAAAAGTCTCCCCGCCCGTGTGTCCGATTCGAATATGACCTTGTGAAGTCTGTCGCGCCAGCCCGTCAGCCGCTCATGTTCGTGTGCTGCCGCGAAATGAGAACCATCCGCCATACGGATATAATAGCAAACCGAGAACTAGCCTGCCCGGAGTGCATGTGCTAGCCAAGAAGCGAGCCAACGGTGACACCGACTGCGATTGCGATGCCGCCGACAATCGCCATCCTGAGAGCGCTCTTCAAAAGCGATGTCTTTGAGAGCGCGCCACCCACGAAACCGAGGACGAAGAGTGCGAGAACGGAGGCAGTGATGGAGAGTGGGAACGCGGCATCGCCAGCGACAACAACATAGGGAAAAAGCGGGATGAATCCCGCGACAAAATACGACGCGAACATGATAGAGCCTGCGAAGAACGAACGTGGGCCTGCCGCACTCCGCTGAGTCGTAAATTCCTCAGCAGAGGTTTCCGAAAGAAAACTTCCCGCGGCCATCGAAAACGCCTCGACAAAAATCAGGACGACGCCTGTGAGAAGTAGCGTCTCGCGCTCTACACCTGCTATAGCAACACCAGAGAGAAGCCCTACGGTTGAAACCAAACTATCCTCGACGCCGAAGATGAAATTCCGGAAATACGCCGCCTGCATCAGAAAATCATATCACTGCCTGAGAAAGTAACGCCAAACAGCTCTTGTTCACCGGATGTTATTGATGCTGTTCTTCACTGTGTCGTGCTTCGTTTTGAGGACAATTGTGAGTGTGTTGAACGCCTCCGCTAGTGCAGGAAAACTCCACGATTCTACGTGTAACCATTTCTCCTGCCCCTTTGCGAGCTCTTCTTCAAGGTCGCCCGCAGAAACGTCCGTTGTCACAAGAAAGGCGAACCACGGGAATTTCACTTTGACACTTCCGGCTGCCTCGCCTTTGGTCTCGAGCTCAACCGTCTCGGTAAAGGAGATGGGTATGAAGCCAAGGAGCTTCCCATTGGCTTGGTACTTCACTGTGACCGTGCCTTTATCTGCTGAGACTTCCTCTATATTCTCATCCTTGAGAAGGACGCCTTTTGCGAAGTTCTCGAGATCTTGACCCGACTGCACCTGCGTGTGCGCTTTCACCGTCGCGAGGAATTCCTGCTTCTGCTTGGGGTCCCAACCCCGCACCTCAACGGCATATGCCGAAACTGCGTTGCCGCGCAGGAAATCCATATCACTCTGGTTGGTCTGCGTTATTTCTCCATCCTCTTTGTCATCAGTACCTTTGGAAGTCGCTTGCATTATCTGAGGCGATGCCTTATCCGTCTTCTTCACCTCATTTTCACCGCCGATAGCGCCGATGTCTTCATGTTCGATTCCGACAGAAGTCGGAACCATGCCCTGGATAAGTGGTTTGTTGGGATTGCTCGTACGCGCCGAACCCGTTGCTGCTACTTGCACCTGAATTGATGCCGACCCTGTTGCGCCCCGCGTGGCGGAAGATTCACCTTTAATTCCCTCATACTTGAGATACGCGGCAGCTTGTGCGTTCATGGGCACGAAGATAAGTGAGAGACACACCACGCCGAGAAATGCAGCAACGTTCATGTGCTATTGGCTCAAGAGGAGTGAGTTGCGGATTTCGTCGAATTCGCGCAGGAGCGCGGTGCGGTCAAACTCACGCGTGCTGCTCTCACCCTCTTGAGTGAAATTCCCGATGTTCCCCGAGTGAATAAAGTATCGCACCGCCGTGCAGGGCTTCGAGCCGGAAATCGCGTAGACCTGCTCCTCATACAAATTTCCCGCCGCGGCACCCGAGGTCGTCGCGACAGAATACGTCGTCGAGCCAACCATGAGGCTCACTGCTTTCACGTTCGCAAGGATGTAAATGTCGCCCGTGCAGGTCTTGGCGCGCGGTAGCCACTCGACAGAGATGCCGGTGTCACTCGAGAGATTTGTCCCCTCCGTCGCTGCGGCGGGAACGGTAAACTTTACGCCCGCGATGGGTTTCCCTTTAAACTCATCGTACGTGTACGCATCATTGACGGTGTAGGTCGAAGGATACGTAACCGAGAACGTCGTTGTGGCATACGTGCTCATGGTCGTCGCTTCCTCTTCTTCGGGAGGTGGCACCAAAGAGGTCCCGAGCGCTTGCCACGCATAGTACGCACCTGTCGCCACGACAACAAACACAACAACTCCGATGAGATACTTCGCCATCGCCATATCATCTCACATAACATGGTTTTGAAAAGTGTCTGCCTGCCAGCGTGAGCGTTGAAAACAGAGAAAAACACTTGTCCACAGTGAATCCTTGTATGTGCCTAACGGCACGTCGAAGGAGCTATAATGCAAAAAACGAAAGGGCGCCTTGGCGGGCGCCTTTCGCCGTTATATTCCATCTACCTAGTCGTTGGAGCGCCTTCGCCCTAGACGGAAGAGACAAGCTTCCGGAAGGCAAGGAGAGCTGCCAAGCTCCTTTGCGTCTCCGTATCAAACCTCTTTTGGAACATACATTACCCCACCGACTCGAAGCTCTAAAGGAGTTTCATTCTCTTACGCACTTGTCCTCGCAGGAGAACCGCCACTCCCAATTGCCACTAGGCGAAAGAGTCCACAAGACCTTCGTCGTGGCTTTACCCGCGACAAAAATCCTGAGAAACCCCGCTGGGGTCTCCGCGAACGATGCCGCTTCGAAGGCGGCCTCCTCCGCAGAGAAGGTGGTGTGGCAATCGTGAGACTGCCACACCGGCGAGAATTGTAGCAAAGTACTTAAGGTGTCAAATAGGGCGTCTTGCACAAGAACTGTGGAAAGCGGGTGGAAAAAGGTGTGGATGAAAATATGCAGGGTTATCAACATAGTCCCGCTACCTCCCCTTCGGGAGACCTATAATGACCCCATGAATCCCGCCCTTTCATATCTTCACCATAACAACACCCAGATTACTAACGTAGAACGAGCGGGATGAATCAACAATTCCTTATTGGCGCCGCTATTGGCCTTGTAGTGGGAGGTGTCGGGGGATGGTTCCTCGGTTCGTACCAGGCCGCACAGTCGATAAATGCGCAGATTGCGCAAGAGCAGGCCGACCGAGAGACGCTCAATCCCTTTGAAGATGTGACGACAAATCCGCTCGAAGACGTAACGACGAATCCATACGAGAATGTGAAGACGAACCCTTTTGAATAGCTTCGAGCTGCGAGCTTCTAGCTTCCGGAAAACATGAACACAAGAACTCTATTCGCAACCGCGACAAGTCTTTTCCTCGTGGCCGGCATCGCGCTTGCGCAGGAAAACACGATCACCTTCCCTGTCGCCGAACTCGGCGGCTGCGAATCCAAAGAGGCGTGTCACGCATACTGCGAAAACCCTGCCAATCACGAAGCGTGTATCTCGTTTGCAGAAGCGCATGGCCTTATGAGCGAGGAAGAAATAGCGATCGCGCGAAAAATTGGGACACAAACGGGTCCCGGAGGATGTGTGGGACTACGATGCAAAGCATACTGCGACAATGAAGCGCACATCGATGAATGCCTCGCATTTGCAGAGAAGAACGGCATCATTCCGCCTGAAGAAGTGGCTCTCGCAAAAGAAGTACGCACGAGAGGCGGCCCGGGGGGATGCAGAAGCGAGCGCGAGTGCCACGCGTACTGTGAAGCAGAAGGACACTTCGACGAATGCATTGCTTTTGCAGAGAAGCACAACTTGATCCCAAAGGAAGACCTCGAGCGCGCCAAAAAACTCGGCGACAAGCCGGGACCCGGCGGATGCCGTCGTGAGGCCTGCAAGACCTACTGCGAAGATCCAACGCACATGGAAGAGTGCGTAGATTTCGCCGTCGTCAACGGATTCATGTCAGCCGAAGAAGCCTCGATGGCAAAGAAGCTCGGGAACAAGCCCGGGCCGGGAGGATGTCGCGGGGAAGCGTGCCGCACATACTGTGAGGACCTTGCTCATCAAGAAGAGTGTTTGAGGTTTGCGGAGGAGAACGGTCTCATGACGGCCGAGGAACTAGAGCGCGCGAAAAAGTTTGCGGGAAAGCCGGGGCCGGGCGGCTGCGTGGGCCCCGCGTGTCGAACATACTGCGAAAACCCTGAACACATGGATGCGTGCGTCGCGTTCGCAGAAGAAAACGGAATGATGTCGCACGAGGAGGCCGAGCGAGCCCGGAAGATCGGCAACAAGCCCGGACCGGGAGGATGTCGCGGGGAAGCGTGCCGCAGGTATTGCGACGATGCCGCGCATCAGGATGAGTGCTTCAAGTTCGCTGTCGATAATGACCTGCTTTCGGAGGAAGATCAGCAACGGATGAAAGAAATGCGCGACTTCGTAGGACCCGGTGGCTGCAAAGGCGAGGAATGTCGAACGTACTGCGAAGTTGATGATCCTGCGCGGCAGGCCGAATGCAGAGCATTCGCGGAAGAACACGGCATCGGCCTTGGACGCGGCGGCCCCCAAGACGGAGGCGGCGACATGGCCGGGCCGGGAGGCTGTCGCGGAATTGAAGAGTGCCGCGCATATTGCGAGAGCCACCCCGAAGAGTGCGGCAACTTCCAGCCAGGAGAAGGGCCGGACCATCCGGTAGGACAAGAGCGCGCCATCGAAATGCGGGGCTTTGATCCGCCAGCCGGCGGACCACCCGGAAAAATGCCATGCTCCTCCCCCGAGGAATGCAAACGACTGTTCGAACAGTCGGGCGAGAGCGGGAATTTTGAGGGGATGCGCCCGCCCGCCGGGCAAGCAGGTTATCCCGGACAATACCAAGGCGGCCCTCCGATGCCTCCAGACTATCGGCCCGACATGGGCCCGATGCCTCCGGGGGAGCGGCCGATGCCTCCCGAATACCAACAACAGTATCAGCAGCAATTCCAGCAGCAATACGAACAACAGTATCATCAAGAATATCAGCGACAGTACGAGCAACAGTTTCAACAACAGTATCAGCAGCAATCGCAGCAGTTCATGCCTCCGCCTGGCGGCTTTCCTCCTCCCGACGGAGGAATGATGCAATCACCGCCGGGTGAATATCACCCACCGGGGGGACAAACATATCAAGCTGCCCCAACAGGATCGTCGGGACCACCGCCTGACGGAGGAATGTACCAGCCGCCACCGGACGGAGGAACACTCCAGCCACCGCCTCCGCCGCCCGGAAGTGACGTCCCGCAGGCGAGTGCTCCTTCAGGATTCGTCGCTTCGGTACTCCACATCGTCGCAAGCCTCTTCCAGTTCTGAGGCAGCATGAAGAGTAGCCCTTTGGTGAACGCACTTCTCCAACGTGACGAGTTGACGGAGTGAGGTAGTGATTGTACGGTACGAGCATGGCCCATTTTGATTGAGAGGAGGTGGCCATGAACGTTCTTCGAAATCTGGCGGGAGGAGTATACTTGCTCCTCCTTGTCACTGCCCCAGTAGCTGCACAAACCGCCAAAGAGTGTGCAACCCCCGCCTTCGAGGAGGGATGGCTCTACGCGCGAGCGCGGCTCCAAGGTGGGATGTTTGCGCTCATCAGAGATGCGGACGACATCGCCGCATACCTCGACGGCGTGAACGACTCTCTCAACGAGCCGATCAGCGGCACGGTAGAAAAACTCATTCTATTCGTGTCCCACGATTTCACAGCAAAAATGTCCGTCGTGCGCGATGGAATGGTGTGCGAGCGCCGCACCATTCCCGCGGAGGCAAACCGGGAGACACTGAAAAAGATGTTTGGCGGCTCCAAGACCTGAGGTCGACCCATGCGCTGCCAGACGCCCAACCTCGACGACCCACTGCACGCGCGCGCAGGCGGGGCGTCACTTTTCTTCTAGATCTAGACAAATCGAATTAATACAGTACCTCTCTCCCGTCTTCGTCGGGCCGTCGTCGAAGACGTGCCCCAAGTGAGAGCCGCAGCGTGCACAGGTGATTTCAGTACGACTCATACTGTGTGAAGTATCGTGATGGGTTTCCACGGCACCCGGCAGAGCCTGATCAAAGGAAGGCCAGCCCGTTCCCGAATCAAACTTCGCATCTGAAGCAAAGAGCGGATTTCCGCAGGCGGCGCACGCGTAGGTGCCATCCGCCTTTTCATGTAGATACTCTCCTGTGAACGCCACCTCGGTCCCCTTCTCGCGCAGAATTGCGTACTGCTCAGGCGTGAGTATTTTCTTCCACTCCTCTTCGCTCTGGGGCATCGGTTTTTTCACAGCCGCATTGCATTTACTCGATAATACCTCGATTCTCGAGCTCGTCATCAACGAGTTCCTTTTTTGTCCGCAGGGTGACGACTTTCTTGTACAAATGATTATGCATTTCGATCATGTCATCCTCCTCAGCTCCTATTCGTACGAAAGTATCGGCAACGAGATTACCGCGTTCGCTGACGAGCGCCTGATGATCGGGTGGTATGTAATTAATCGATATTTCATAGTTTTTTTCAGCACGTTCCAACCGGCGTTCGATCAGCTTGCGCGTCATGCGAAGCATCAGGGGGTTTCGTTTTTTAAGCTTTTCCCGGTAGTCGAACAGAGATCCTTCAGCCTCCGCTTCTTGTATTCCGGTTTCGACAATATCTTCGGGTCGTAGCCCAGAACTGTACATCGCTGCAAATTCATGGGTCTGGCTCGGGGTACCTTCCGCTTCTCGCTTGGCCGCATTTCCACTTGCTTGCTCTCTCTCGCCATACGCGATAGGGTCCTTGATGTAGCTCTTGAATTCTGCTGCCAGTTCGCGAGCCGGATCTTCCGTCTCTGCCATGAGATGGGCTTTGTCGATATTGGACACCCCTTGATCCTGCTTCCGTTCCAATGCCACACATCTACTAAAGCACGAGTATCGAGACACGCAAGTATAAATCTGCGTTACATTTGCCGTTTCGCGCGGGCGCGATCTATCTCAGTAAGAAATTGTTTGCGCAGACGCACGGAGTTCGGCGTTATCTCGAGGTACTCGTCTTCCGCCATCACTTCGAGCCCGCGCTCTATCGTGAGCTCGTAGGCGGGGACGAGTTGTATCGCCTCGTCGGAGCTAGATGCGCGCACGTTGGTGAGATTTTTGCCCTTGGTCGGATTCACACTCATCTCCTCGCCCTTGGAGGTGTTGCCGATCACCTGCCCCTCGTATACCTCGGTCGCGGGAGTGATGTAGAGCATCCCGCGATCCTGCAGATTCCAGAGCGAATAGCCGAGCGCTTTCCCCGGCGCCATCGAAATCATCGAGCCCACCGCGCGCTTCTTGATCTCACCCGCAAAGGGTCGGAATCCGATGACACGCGAGGAGAGTATTCCCTCGCCCTTAGTATCGAGGATGAATTGATTGCGGTAGCCCAGAAGTCCGCGCGTCGGACCCTCGAAGATAATGCGCACTTGATTTTCATGGACCTTGAGATCTTTCATGATGAACTTGCGCACGCCAAGCCGCTCGATCACGGATCCCTGATATTCCTGCGGCGTGTCCACGATGACCTCTTCGTATGGTTCGACAAGCTCACCATCATGCTCCTTACGGAGAATGACCGTGGGCTGCGAGACCTGCATTTCGTATCCTTCACGCCGCATGTTCTCAAGAAGGACCGCAATGTGAAGCTCGCCGCGGCCGGATACTTTGAATACGCTCTCTCCGCCGGAGGCGCCCGCCCGCCGGTCGGGCAGGGAACCTCCTTCGGGAGAGAAGTCGACACGCAGACCGACATTGACCTCGAGCTCGCGCTCAAGCCTCTCGCGAATCTGTCGCGAGGTGACGAATTTCCCTTCGCGGCCGGCAAAGGGCGAATTGTTGACAAGAAAGTTAAGCGTAATGGTCGGCTCGTCGATCGCTATCGCGGGCAGGGCTTCGGCTCCTGCAGCAGTCGTGATCGTTTCCCCAATGTAAATGTCGGGAAGCCCCGCGACGATGACGATGTCGCCCGCTTCCGCGCTCTCCGTCTCGATGCGCTTCAACCCGCGGAAGCTGAACATCTTCGTGATCTTGCCGCCTCGCGCCTCTCCCGAAGGCTTTTTCACGAAGACTGCATCTCCCCTCTTGAGCACTCCTTCATACACCCGCGCGATCGCGAGACGCCCGAGAAAATTGTCGTATGCGAGATTAAAGGGCTGAAGCAGGGCGGCTTTGCCCTCTGTAGCTAAAGCTACGGAGGGAACGTGGGCAAGAACGGTTTCGAGAAGCGGCGTGAGATCCTTGGAATCATCTTCGAGTTTCAATTTCGCGATACCATCCTTCCCTATCGTGTAGACGACCGGAAAGTTCGACTGCTCGTTCGTTGCACCGAGCTCGAGAAAAAGCTCGAGAACGTCTTCTTCGCACTTTGCCGGGTTTGCGGCGGGCTTATCTATCTTGTTGATGACGACAATGGGCTTCAAGCCCAGCTCGAGAGATTTCTTCAAAACGAAACGCGTCTGCGGCATCGGACCCTCCTGCGCATCCACCACCAAGAGAACGGAGTCGATCGAGCGCAAAACGCGCTCGACTTCGCTCCCGAAATCCGCGTGGCCCGGCGTGTCGACGAGATTGATCTTCGTGTCTTTATACGGAATAGCGGCGTTCTTCGAATAGATAGTGATTCCGCGCTCGAGTTCAAGAACGTTGGAATCCATCGAAACCCCCTCTTCTGCGACACCCGTCTGCCGCAAAAGCGCATTCGTGAGGGTCGTTTTCCCATGGTCAACGTGCGCTATGATAGCAATGTTCCGAATTTCCATACAAATTAAAAAACTCCCTGCCTACCGCGCAGGCAGGCGCGCAGGAGATTCTCTTCACTATACGCTATTTGAGCCTAAAAACAACGTTATTTCAGCACGTTTTGGATATTCGGATCTTGTCTCACGTTGAGTTTGAAGATTGAGATTCCGCGTATGCGTACGTGCCATTCGTATACCAAACGCCACGCTCCAAGTCCCTGCGGGGCGTAGATACTTCAACTTCTAATGATTTCTAAGGAGTCGTGGTCGTTGCCGAGACAGAAGTCGTCGTTGCAGAGGAGGCCGTTGTCGTCGCCGCAGGCTCGGGTGTTGGTGTTGGAGTAGGCGTCGGCGCGGGAGCCGGAGCGGTCGCCGCGAGCCACGCGGCAAGAATT
>Ga0155800_113_pt2 | contig 10515 bp, 12 predicted proteins | sample RifCSPlowO2_01_FD_107454 | JGI IMG/M metagenome (GOLD analysis project Ga0155800, IMG submission 107454) | Candidatus Kaiserbacteria bacterium RIFCSPLOWO2_01_FULL_54_13 | reverse complement strand
GTACTCAAACTTCGAGGCGTAATCTTCGACTTCGAACATTTCCACTTCCGGGTACTGTGAGTAGATCGCCGCCTCGACGGAGCCGCGCCAGCTGTCCCATGTCCAGATGTAAAAGTGCACCTCGCCGCCGAAGGAGGCAATCTCGAGAGACCAGATAGGACGCACCGAGCCCATCCATTTGCGGTTCATAAACGTCACCTCGCCCGCGTCCATCCACAGATGGGAGAGCGCCGTGTCCATCCCCCGCGGCGACTTCACGAGATCGCGCGGCATCTTCACCTCGAGAAGGACCGGCTTTATATTCGAGAGATAAAGGGACTGTACGTACCACACCCACGCTCTCCAGCCTCCGGCCACGGCAGCGACGGGAAGCCATAGGGGCATCGTGCCCACGATCCATGCAAAGGCAAAGAGCGGGAGAGCCGGGATCTGCTGCGCAAGGACACCTAGAAAGCCCGCAAATACCGCCATGAGAAAGAGCCCGCGCGAAATGCCGAACATGTTGCCGATGTTCCCCTCAACGAACGCTCGAAAGTCGAGCTTGATGGCGTCGCCCAAAAAGCTCCTGACCTGCCCGGAAGTAATGGTATGGAGCTTTTCCTCATCTCCCACTCCCGGTATTGCGTACGACATAGAAGTAATAATAAGTCAAAATGCGAAATGCAAAAGCCAAAATGAGGCTCAAAAGTTGATAACTTTTGCCTGCCCGCCAATCTGCCTGCCGAGTCTTCAACGAAGGCAGGAGGCTTTGCCCGTGCGTGTCTGCACGCAGACAGGTCGGTGCAGGCGGCGATTTTTAATTTTTTTGACCTACTTCAAGAGCGAGTACTTGCCATCGGGGAGGCGAACAAAAATGGGGTTCTGAAGATTGACGACGATAGTAGCGTCCTTCACATACCGCTCGCGCTTCACGCGATCGATGATCTCTTCGCGGGTGAGAGCCCCGTCACGCGTAAGAACTCCTCGAATCACATCGCGGACGACTCCCGGTTCGTACCCCCACTCCTTCAAGGCGTAGAGCCCGCGGCCGACGAGAACGAAGCGATTATCCTTGATGAGCTCGTTGTGTGTCGTCGCGGGGTGCGCCTCGCGGTTGAAGAGCGCTCCGATCCCCTTGGCAACCTCCGTGAAATGCATGGGCGAGCCGTGGCGCTTCAGGGTGAGGTACGCAAAGTCGCGCGTGTTCTTGATGCGCACATGCGGCGATTCGATTCTCCCCCACTCGCCCAAGGGATTCTTTCCAATGCGCTTTGAAATCAAAAGCCATCTCACCAAGACCTCCGGCGGACGATTCTTGACGCCTTCCTGCTTCAAGTGTTTCGCAAAGTGCTCGACAAATTCCTCTTCGGGCGTGAGCTGACTCGGCTCGATCGCTTCGTACAAATTCGCGAGCGCGCGCTCGACAGCTTCAGCAAGCTGTTCGTCCACATGCCAGCGTGTTTTGAAATTTGCATCCTCCCGCCGGTCGTTGAAATGGTGGCCGACAGTGAGAAGGAAGATAATGTGATTTCTCTCCGACTCATGTTTGGGAAGATGTTCAAGTATGGTTTCCTCCGCGAGTACGCCTCCCAGCACATGTAAAACGCGCTTCAAGTCTTCAAGCGTCGGCGCATGGGCCGTATACGTCTCGGATTCCCGCACGATGGAAAGGCCGTGGTTTTCGATCTGACGAACACGCTCGCGGGTGATGCCGTATTCCTTACCGATCGCATCCAACGTGCGACTCTCGCCTTTCGGCGAGAGTCCGTAACGATCGGTCAAGACCTTCCGCGTGCGCTCAGGGAGCCCGGAGAGCAGGTCCTTCGTGACTGTTTTTGGAGCAAATCCGAGCATATTCGTTATACGAAATGGCATTATGTCTGCAATGCCATGCACCACGATATGTTAATACTTTGGCTTAAAGACTGGGTTTTAGAGTCATTCGACATAGTTCAAAACGACTGCCATGCAATTATAGTGTGCGGAGCTGTTTGACTATCTATGGCAGTGTGGCGTACGTTGTATCAAATACGCGTGATAGCGTCAAGGTTTGGACAGCTGTCCACATGTAAACAACATTTCTTGCCACTCCTCCTCTCAAAGTGCGCACGCCTCACATGGTAGGATGCGTACATGGTTGAAAAAACGCCGCGCATTCCACCGCAAGACACCGACGCAGAACGCGCGCTCTTGGGAGCACTCATGCTTAATCCCAACGCGATGTACGAAGTCGCCGATGTCGTCGGCGTCGACTCTTTCTACGCAGGCAAGCACCGCGTGGTCTACGACGCGATGCTTTCACTCTACGCAAAGAATGATCCAATAGACATCGTCACTGTTTCGGCAAAGCTCAAGGAGCGCAAACAGCTCGGCGAATTAGGCGGCGCCGCCTACCTCTCCGAGCTCGTCGGCGCCGCCGCTTCTCCCGGAAGCGCGCGGCACTATGCGGAATTGGTGCAGACCAAATTCCTCCTGCGGAGTCTTATCGCCGCCGCCGCCACGATTAACGAGCTCGGTTTCCAAGAAGACAGAGATGTCGCCACCGTTCTCGACGAGGCACAAGCGGCGGTCTTTGGCGTTTCGCAGACGCCGATGCTTCGCTCATTCAGTGCGATCAAAGAAGAGCTCACGGAGGCGTGGGAGCGCCTCGAACACTTGCAGAAACACGAATCGGTTTTGCGCGGAGTCTCCACCGGTTTCCGCGAACTCGACAACCTCCTTGCGGGCCTCCAGAAATCGGACCTCATTCTCCTTGCCGCGCGCCCATCGATGGGCAAGACCGCGCTCGCCCTCGACATCGCCAGACTGTCTGCCACAAAGCACGGCACGCCGGTGGGCATCTTTTCGCTTGAGATGAGCTCGCAGCAGCTCGTCGATAGGATGCTTGCAGCGCAGGCGGGCGTGAACGCGTGGCGTCTGCGCACCGGGAAGATCAAGAGCGAGGACGAGTTTGCACGGCTTCAGGAAGCGATGGGAGTTCTCGCCGAAGCGCCGATTTACATTGACGACAAGCCCTCCTCGACGGTGCTCCAGATGCGCTCGGTCGCACGGAGGCTCAAGATGGAAAAAGACCTCAAACTCGTTATCGTGGACTACCTGCAGCTCATTACGCCGACATACACGCGCGCGGCGGACTCCATGGTTCAGCAGATCACCGAGATATCCCGCTCGCTCAAAGCTATGGCGCGCGAGCTCGATGTGCCTGTCTTGGCGCTTTCACAGTTGTCGCGCGCGGTGGAGACTCGCCGTGGCCGTCCGAGGCTTAGCGATCTTCGCGATTCTGGCTCCTTGGAGCAGGACGCAGACGTGGTGATGTTCATACATCGCGACGACAAAATGAACGAGAACTCCGACCGCCCCGGCATCGCGGAGATTCTTGTCGAAAAGCACCGCAACGGCCCCACCGGAAAAATCGAGCTGCGCTTCGACGAAGAGACGACGACGTTCCTCTCCATCGAGAAGAGCGACTTTGGCGGCTTCACGCCGGAAACTGAGGTGGAACAAGAAGCACCGTTTTAGTAGAAAATTAAGGAACGAAGTGACTATAATTTTCACTACCCAGCACCAATTTGGCATCCCTCAACGGAATCGCGTGCACGAACGAATGTTGAGATAGGTCTCGGCCAAATCTCGAAATCGTGACACAGGTTACGGATACCGAATTGGTGCTGGGTGTAAGAGCTTGTAATTCGCTTCGTTCATAACAATCTCTAACATGGACTCTATTGAACGCCTGACAGCTCTCTTTGAAAAGTTTCCCGGCATCGGTCCGCGGCAGGCGCAGCGCTTCGTGCAGTACTTGCTACGCAGCTCCCCCGCTCTCCGGCGAGAGCTCCTTAACGCCATCCAAAGTCTCACACGCGCTGTAATTCAGTGTCCCGAGTGTATGCGATATCACTCGGGAAAGACAAAGATCTGTGCGATCTGCTCAAATCCGGAACGCGATAGTCAATACCTCGCTGTCGTCGCATCCGATGCCGATCTTTTAGCGCTTGAAAAGAGTGGCACGTACAAGGGCCGCTACTTCGTGCTCGGCGGCACTATCTCGCTCGCATCCGAAAAAACAGACGGCCTTCGCATCAAGCAATTACTCGACTCTATGCCTTCGCGCGTCAAGAGTGGACTAAAGGAAATCATTCTCGCGTTCCCCGCCAACCCCGAGGGCGACGCAACCGCCGTTCGTATCAGAGAAGAATGTCGGGATTTACGAAATCCCGACATCAAGGTTACGATGCTCGGCCGCGGGCTTTCTACCGGAAGCGAGCTCGAGTATGCCGACCCGGAGACGATAAAAAGTGCGCTTGAGAGCAGGAGATAATATTTAGTGCGTGGTATCTTTTGGACTTCGATCGTCGAAAATTTCTCGCATTTCCTCCGGATCCTGACTCCAATACGCGTTCAGGATGCTTTGAGCATCTTTAAACAAGCCTCTTGCAATTCTCAAATCTGAGTCCGACCAATGTGCTTGCCCTTCCTGACGGTAGTTCCGCTCTGCGTGCTGCCCAGCAAGGATGAGAGCAGCTCTACCCTCTTTCATTTTGCCTACAAGTCGCTCCGAAAACCTTTCGAAGGCGAGGCGCTCAAAGGCATCCCGTCCACTCATCATGGTAGACATTTTCAGAAGCTCAGCATCAACGGCCTCGGGAGATGGATATTCATACTCCCGCTTTCCTACTCTGACCTTTTGCGTCTCTATCTGCTTTTCTGCCAATGGACCCCTTAGCCAAAGTAGTAGCCTTGCGCGAGTCTTTTTTGGCTCGACAGACTCATCAGACATACATCCTTAGGGCAGTGCGGTGATGCGGACTTTTGCGTACGGTTGGCGGTGGCCCTTTTTTACGAAATGGCGGCTCTTTTGGCGGTAGCGGATTACGGTCACCTTCTTCGCACGGCCTTCTTCGACGAGCTCCGCAGAGACTTTTGCACCATCTATATAAGGAGAACCAACTTTCGTTTCAGACCCGTCGTCTACGAGGAGCACCTTATCAAAAGTCAGCTTTTCCCCTGCTTTCGATGAATCGGAAAGCTTTTCAATACTCAAAACACTGTCCTTCGTCACGAGGTACTGCTTCCCACCTGTCTCAATAATCGCGATTTTGGCCATATTGAGGCGCAACTATACTCGGCTTATTCGTCGATCGCAAGTGTCGGTTTCTCCAAAAGTGGCGACTCTAAACCAACCGACTCGCCGGTGATGCGCAATACATCCTTATCAATCTTCCCGAGCTCTTTGCCGCCCGCATTGTAGTGGCTCACAGTGGTCGAAAGTGAATTGCCGAGACGCTTGTAGTAATCCTGATAGGCGTTGAGGTGTCGCCCGAGCGCCTCTACGTTCTTGGCGATGTCCTTCGCTGTCTCCTCTATCTTGAACGCCTTGAAGCCGTAAAGGACAGATTGCAGGTAGGCGGCGAAGGTCGTCGGCGAGACGATAATGACTTTCTTTTCGTTGTACGCGTAATCAATCAAGTTGCGCGTATTCACCTTCACTGAGCCGACCTCGTTGATAAGCAAATCGTAATAGATCGCCTCCGCCGGAATGTACATAAAGGCGAACGGGAGCGTGCCGTCTTTCGGCCGCACGTACTTGGCGCACTCATCGATACGGAGCTTGAGGTCGTTCTTGAAATCCTTCTCGAGCTCTTCGCGCTGTTTGTCGTCTATCGCATTTACCAAACGCTGATAGTTGTCGAGAGAGAATTTTGCATCTATCGGTATCATTCCTTCCTTGGTGACGATGATGGCGTCTACAGTCTCTCCTCCCGGAAACTCGTGCTGCATCTTGTACGAGCCGGGCGGCAAGATGTTGGAGAGTATCAATTCAAGCGACGCCTCGCCGAGATTGCCACGCTGCTTCTGATGCTTCAGCACCTTCTCAAGATTTTGCAATTGCTCCGCAATAGTAAAAACCTGCTTGGTCGACTCTTTCGTCTCCGCGACGCCTTTCACGACTTCCGAGAGCTGACGATGCACGAGGTCACGCGTGTCTGTCACAAGACGCTGTGACTGCTCGAACTGCGCACGCATGCTCTCAAACATCCGCGTGGTTCCCTCTCCAAGCTTGTTTTCCAGCGTTTTCTCCAACTCCTGAATCCTCTGCTGAAGCAAGAGCATCCCCTGCGAATCTTGCTGTGGAGAAACGTTCCTCGTCCAGAGAAGATAGAAAAGAGTACCCAGAACCGCGAGCAAAAGGATGAGAATAAGCCATTCCATGGAGCGATTCTAGCATGCGACATGGGCAGATGTTAAAGTTCAAATAGGAGGTGTCCCATGCTCGAGATCTGCCCGGGTTGCAGAAAGTCACGACTCCTCAAAAAACGACGTCGAAAGGAAATACGGCTGTGCGGCAGCTGCATTGCTATCCTCAATCGCATTCGAGCCTACCGCCGAAAGAGTAGGGCTCGGATCAAAAAAAGGGGCGTGTGCGTCGACTGTAGCCGACAGATGCTGATAGCAACTCGTAGTCGTTGCAGCACTTGCTATTCTGCATTTTGTACGAATCGACGAAATAAAAAACTATTCTTGGGGTTGAAGCTCGCAAGATAGCCGAACGCGTGCTTGCGCGCGTTCGGCTGCCTGTTATCCTCGTTATATGCTGACTCAAAAAATCCGCTCGGACATGACTGCTGCCATGAAGGCGAAGGACGACCTGCGCGTGCAGACGTTGCGTGGAGCACTCGCGGCGTTCGTGAACGAGCTCGTGGCCAAGGGCAGGAAGCCCACCGAGGAACTCGCGGACAACGATGCTGTAACGGTGCTCAAGCGCCTCGCGAAGCAGCGCAAAGAGGCCGCAGAAGTGTATGTAAAAGGCGGCCGTGCTGAGCTCGCAGAGAAAGAAACCAAAGAACTCAAACTTATCGAGGAATACTTGCCTCAGATGGCGAGCCGCGAAGAGATAGAAAAGGTTGCCCGAGTGAAAATGCAGGAACTCGGAATAGTAGCGGGCTCGCCCGCCGAAGCCTCGGCGAAGGCGGGCAAACTCACGGGAGCCGTGATGAAAGAATTCGCCGGCCGCGCAGACGGCAATGACGTAAAAGAAGTGGTGCAAAACCTCTTGTCCTCTTGAGATATCGGCATTTCGTGATAGAGTCTCGCGCAGTAGAACCGCGTTCCCGAAACCACGCTCACACCCGGAGGCGAGAGCGATGCCCCGAGATGCCAACCTCAGCGAGCATGTGTTGCGTGCGTTCATGTCTCTCTCTGCCGAGGACCAAGCGAATATCAAGCTGGACCTCGCGCAAGAGGTAGTGAAAACAGCGTTCGACAAGCTAAGGCGAGTGCGTGACCGTGGCTTGGTAACCCGATACGCTCTTGCCGAGCTTTGTATCGGCAACCAGGGACCACGCGAAAAACGCCAAAGAACATTCAAAGCATATTGGCGACTCACGCGCAGAGTTCTAGGTAATCGTGAGAGTCGGGCGCGTCCGATCAGACGCAAGAAAAAGGAGGGCGCGTGATGTCGCTCACTGACGAACGATTGGCGGACGGTGTTCTCTATAGCGTCCAATGGCAAGGGTGGCGCGAACACAGAAAAGGAGGGCGGTGGTGGGAAATCCCCGAAATCGTCCGCTCTGCCTTACGCGATCATCCACAGCTCCGCGAAGAGTCTTCGCTGGAATTCGAGAAGACTGTTCAGCGGGTAACAAAAATTCTTCGGAGTCGCTGGGCCAAGAAAGGAGTAGAAACGAAGAGACGCCGAAGAGAGCGGAAAAAGGCTCAAGAGCATCGTCGCCTTGCAAAAGCAAGAAAAGCTCTCCTGTTGAAAAAAATCAATAAGTGGGAGAGAAAGCGTCGTACCGCTAAGCGCCGGGCAAAGCAAGCGGCGATGCGAGCGGTCAAAGAGCCTACGTTCTTGTAAGAACCGCGCGGGAATGTTGCGTAAGTACCCGCGCGGTTTGTGTTTGATATAGCATCTTGGGACGGCCGGTGAGAGTTGCTATATCTAGGCCGACCTCAAATCGAGACGATCTTTTTCGAAACGTGTCAGAACATATCGCCAGGGCTTTTTGGCCCACTTGCCGGCGTAGTGAACGCCGATTCTCGGCGTCCGCAGAATGCGATGAGGCGTCGCCTCATCGCATCTGTCTTCTATCCAGAGACCGGATGATTTTGAAGCGGGTTTGCCGTTCAAAGCCCGGGTTATCCTGAGCTCTCGAGTCAATTTACCGGGCCCACTCAATGGCAAGGTCTTACCTTGACACGCGCGGATGAGAACTGCCGAAGGGTAGCCTTTGGGGCCCGTCACGATATTGAGCATGTCGTACACGCCGTAGACGAAGTACACATACCAGTATCCAGCTGGGCCGAACATGATCTCGGTACGCTTCGTTCGCCCTTTCGAGGCATGACACGCGAGGTCGCGCTCGCCATCATAGGCTTCGGTCTCCGTAATCATGAACGACTTACGAAGTCGTTCATTGATGCGGCGGACAAGAAATTTTCCCAAGAGCTCGCGCGCGACGATCTGCGGGCGCCGGTCGAAGAAACTTCTACCAAGTATGCGCTTCACCCCGTTAGAAATAGCCCTCCCAGTAGGCCCTTCGGGCGCGCGAGCGCGGGTGTGATTTCTAACGGGACTCACGCCACTAGTATGCAGGAGCGGCACCGCGTCGCGCAACGAGTATGGCAAGCCCCGAAGCGGCGGCCGCAATCCCGAGCACGATCGCAAACACAACGGGAAGTGCAAACGCAAACACCAGGACGAACACGATCGCACAGAGCATGATGCGTCCGAGCGCAAGCGCGATTTCTTTCAGTGCCGTATATTCGTCCACAAATGCTCCCCTGTCGCTCACCTGCTCAAAAGAGAACGGGTCGAAGCGCGTCCCGCGCTCGGGCGTTGTTGTATAGGCGTACGAATCGGCAATGATGACGCCGACCGGCGTCCCCGCAGCAAGCCGCCCGATCCATCCGGAAATAGCCAAGACTGTATACACGGCGGCTGAATTCTCAAGGCCGAAACGTTGCAAGAGCCATGCATACAGCCGTCGCAGGAGAAGAATTAAGAGTAGCGTGACGCTCAAGACAAGCCCGAGCATGAAGTATGACCACTCGAGAATCAAGAACACCGCAAGAGGCCACACGAGAAAGAGTGCCGCACCCTGCAAACCCTCGAAGAGCGACTGCAAGACAAGCCCGTAATTCTTCCTCCTCCAGAGCTGTTTGAATGTGTACACGTACGACCACGAAAAGCGCTCACGCGTGTCGGGCACCCAGAAAACAGGGAGTGCGGAAAGGATAATGAGCGCGGACGCCCCAAAGAGGAGCCGACCTTGCGCAAACGCAATCGAACTTATCGTGAGTCCGGCAAAGAGCGGCATGAGCGCGATAATCACCTCAAGATAGGCACGCATATGTTCGTGCGGCCTGAGCGCAGTCTGTGTCACGCGGTATGGCACGAAGTAGAGCGCACGGTACATTCCCGCGAGTGTGGCAAAGCCGACGATGCCCCACAAAAGCGGCGCGGAGAAATACCCGCTCAGAGTGCCTCCGAGAAGGACAAACGCGCTTCCGGCGCAGACCACGCCCCAAATAAGCGAGCGCCGCGCGCCTCTTTGCAAATGTGCGGCCGCTACGGGCGTAAACACGATCGTTATGAATTGCGCAAAGCCGAATAGAAGTGCCATCGTCGCAAGCGAGCGCGGCACGTTGCCAGAAAGCAGGTAAAAGTATTCGAAGACGAAGATCCACGCGAATACATTCGCGAGCGAAAGTCCCGCACGCAGGAGAAACCGATGGGCGTGTAGTGAGGAGCTCACCCCGTTAGAAGTTGCGGAAGTCATAGTTCGTTCATTGTAAAAAACTTGCTACATGAGGTCATATGGCATTGGTCAGAGACAATAACGATCGGGGAGCGCAGCTTCCTACTTCTAACGGGGCTCACACGCTGGAAGTTCGACTCTGGAATCGCTCGAAGCGAGGATAGAGTGCAAGCAAGGGGCCAAGGGCAACCACGGCATACCCGAACCACACGTTCCAATCGAGAAATACCTCCCAGCCAGCGAGAGGCACGCTCATGAGCCCGTCAAAAACGGCCATCATGATGCCCCACGAGAGCGAGTATGGAAGAATGTCGCGCCATGTGTGGACGCGCAGCGCGCGGCCTGCCATCACGGTCGTTATGATGAGAACGAGAAAACCCACGGCGCGTGGCGCGAATCCTTCCACAAAGCCGTACATGACAAACGCGGACCACAGGAGAAACATGATCGCGTATATCACGATGCCCCAACCGAAAAGTGCTCCGAGTCGCAACCCCATTCTCGCCATTATGACCGATGTGCGCACATGTACGCGATCCGTGTGTGGATAGCCTAAAGTGCAGCGGCCGCGTTGGACGCGGCCGCTGCACAAACCTCAGTGGAAAACAGATTTACCACCTGCCGCCACCGCCGCGTCCACCGCGGTCGCCTCCGCCTCCGCGGAAGTCGCGACGCGGCTCCATCGGACGGGCTTCGTTCACCGTCAAGGTCCGGCCGCCGAAATCTTTGCCGTTCCATAGGTCGATCGCTTTCTGCGCATCGTCATCGGAAGCAAATT
>Ga0155800_118_pt2 | contig 10580 bp, 14 predicted proteins | sample RifCSPlowO2_01_FD_107454 | JGI IMG/M metagenome (GOLD analysis project Ga0155800, IMG submission 107454) | Candidatus Kaiserbacteria bacterium RIFCSPLOWO2_01_FULL_54_13 | reverse complement strand
CTCACGAACCGCACCCTTATCCACACGATCCCTCTCGAATTCCGCATCGACGGCGTAAAGATTTTTGGAAGACCGCAGGGCTTGCAGGGCGCGAAGCTTGCCCTCGAAACGCTCCTCATCACGATGCTCTCGCATCACCACGACGATCTCATAGAAGCAGTCGAGGCGGCAGGTGTAGAAGTGGAGGGTGTCATGGCATCGCCCTTGGCCGCGAGCCTGGGGACGCTCACAAAGACGCAAAAAACCGCCGGTGTTGTGCTTGCCAACATCGGAGCAGAGACGCTTTCGATCATCATCTTCGATAGTGATATTCCTGTATCCCTCAAAGTGTTCCCCATCGGTTCTTCTGATATCACGAACACAATCGCGCTTTCTCTGCAGGTCCCCTTGATGGAAGCAGAACAAATGAAGCGTGGCGCTGTGACGGGCTCCGACGTGCCGCCGAAGCGCATGCAAGGAATCGTTGCCGCGCGCTTGCGAGACATGTTCACGCTCGTAAACGCACACCTCAAATCGATCGGTCGCGCGCGCCTTCTTCCCGCTGGCATCGTAATTACGGGAGGAGGTTCCGGACTTGCAAGTGCCTCTGAGATCGCGCGGGCTATCCTCAAACTCCCCTCGCAGATTTCTCAGTTCGGCCATCTACCGCGCACATCGAACGTCGACGCGACATGGGCCGTGGCCTACGGCCTCACACGCTGGGCCTATGCCGAAGAACTATCGGCAAGTGGATATCGTTTGGTCGACATCGTACGCAACGCGTGGGACTCCGTGAAGCAAGCCGTGCGCTCGCTGCTCCCATAAAAGAAGAACCGCCTCGCCGAGAGAGAACGTATCCCGGCGAGGGTGTTCTTCTCCGACGAGACGGGGCCGTCAGCGACGGCTTTCATCCGCGGGAGTGGGCGCGGGGCAGCTCGTAGCACTCCGGATCGTATTGATGATCAGAAGTGCATCATCGACGGGCGTTCCGCCTGTGCCATGCTGGACACGTTCCCCGAGCGCAGCATCGATCAGAAAGGCTGTAGTGTTGCTGATCGGCGCGCGAATGTCCAGCTGAGCCACTGCTAACCCGAACGCTCTGTGGTCGATCCGCTTTCGCTTTCTTATTTCCTCGAGAAAACTTCCGACGGTGGCGAACTGGGGTGCTTGCGTGGTTGCGACAGCTAAGGCTTGTCGTGCCATGACTTCCTCCTCTAGCGTCTGCGACAGCGCAGAACGCAAACGTGATTGAAACATTTATGTATATGCTGTCAAGTTTGCCCCCTACTTGAAAGTGCTATGATGCCCACAATATGACGAAGCTCGTGAAGCCCGAGGTGGAGTCGTTCGCGCGGATACGGGTGGTGGGAGTCGGGGGCTCGGGAGGGAATGCCGTCAATCACATGGTCTCCTCGCACGTCGCGGGAGTTGACTTCATCGCGGTCAACACCGACGGCCAAGACCTCCACAAGAACAAAGCGAAGCGCAAGATCCACATGGGCAAAGCCCTCACGCGAGGCTTGGGGACCGGCATGAACGCCGATTTGGGAAAGCAAGCGGCGGACGAGTCGCGCGAAGAAATTCAAGATGCGCTCAAGGGTTCCGACATGGTCTTCGTGACCTGCGGAATGGGCGGCGGCACGGGTACAGGTGCCGCACCCGTGGTCGCCAAGATCGCACGCGAACTCGGCGCTCTCACCGTGGGCGTCGTCACGAAACCATTTGGCTTCGAGGGAGCGCAGCGTGCGCGGCTTGCAGAGCAAGGCCTCTCGGAGCTGCGCAAGGCCGTTGATGCCATGATCGTTATCCCCAACGACAAGCTCCTCACCATCGTGACGCGCGAGACGGGCATCAAGAACGCCTTCGCGATGTGCGACGATATATTGAAACAGGCCGTCGAGGGTATCTCCGACATCATCACGCAAACGGGCATCATCAACGTCGACTTCGCCGACGTGCGCGCCGTTATGCAAAACGCAGGGAGTGCCTTGATGGGCATCGGCATGGGCATCGGCGAGAAGCGCTCCGAGCTTGCCGCGCGCGCCGCGATCAATTCACCCCTACTCGATGTATCCATCCACGGCGCGAAGGGCGTTCTCTTCTCAATCGCGGGCGGTGAGGACCTCGGCATGCTCGAGGTGCAGGACGCCGCAAACGTGATTACGGATGCCATCGACCCCGATGCGAAGGTCATCTTCGGCGCCGTGACCGACCCGAGTTTGAAGAAGGGTGCGGTACGCGTAACGGTAATTGCCACGGGTTTCCCGGAGGCAGGTGCCCGCTCGTCGCTCTTCGGTGCGGCGCAGCGGTTCGCGAAGAAAGATCAGGACGTGCCGCCGGCAACGCTTCGCGAGCGTGAGGAGAAGAAGAGCGCAAGTGAAAAAGCAGAGCGCGAGAAGCAGAAAAAAGAGCCGGTTCGGGTCGCGACAGAAGACGAGGACGAAGGCTGGGGAGGATTGCCTTCTTTTCTCCGCAGACGATAGGAGAAAAGAAGGAATTATCAAGTCTCAATTTTCAATTTTCAAAGAGTTTCCGAATTTTCAATTTGAGCATTTGGTCATTGGATATTATTTGAAAATTGCAAATTGAAAATTGAACCTTACAATCACGAGATATGTATGATCTCGTGATTGTGGGTGGTGGCCCCGCAGGAGTCGCGGCGGCGGTCTACGCCGCGCGCAAGCGGCTTAAAACCCTACTTATCGTCGAGGAATGGGGCGGGCAGAGCAACGTCTCCGTCGATGTGCAGAACTGGATTGGCACACCCTCGATCACGGGGATTGATCTCGCGAAGAACTTCCGCACGCATGTTGAGAAGTACAAAGATAATTTTCTCGAAATTCTCTTTCCCGCGCGCGCGGCTTCCTTGGAGCCTTCTGAACAGTCCGTCACTGTCATACTGAAAGACGGAAAACGTCACGAGGCAAAAGCACTTCTCATTGCATCCGGAGCACGGCGACGCCAGCTTGAAATTCCCGGAGCAAAAGAGTACGACCAGAAAGGCCTCACCTACTGCGCCTCATGCGACGGGCCGCTCTTTGCAGACAAAGATGTCGCCGTCGTAGGCGCCGGAAACGCAGGCTTCGAGACCGCGCTCCAGCTCCTTGCGTACTGCAAGAGTGTCACACTCCTCACGAGAGGCGATAGTTTCAAGGCCGATGAGGTCACGGTCGCCGCAGCGACTGCAAACCCCAAAATGCGCGTCATCAAAAACGCCGAACTTTTGGGAGTTGTGGGCGAGCAGTTTGTGACCGGCCTACGTTGGAAAAGTAAGGAGAATGGAAAAGAAGAAACTCTCCCTGTCGAGGGAATTTTCGTCGAGATAGGACTTCTGCCAAATACCGAATGGATAGGCAAAGCTCTTGAGATGACCGAGTTCAACCAAATAAAAGTGGATCCGAAAACTCAGCGCACATGGCACCCGCGCATCTGGGCTGCGGGAGATGCGACTGATGGTTTATACCACCAGAACAACATCGCCGCCGGCGACGCCGTCAAAGCGCTCGAGGACATTTACATGTCCTTGCGTCGTAGCCAACCCGAGCGTCCTTAGTGGCTGTGGTATTATATTTATATGACCACTAAGAGAATTGGGGTTTTGTTCTTATATTTTATTGGGTTCCTGTTTGCTTTTAAAGTATTCGCGGCCGTTCTCAGCGTGATTGTTATTCCGATTTTTTACTTTATGTATGCTTTCTTTGTTGGCACAACCGATGGTGGTGAAATTGTTCGGTCGGGTCTAGCCTACAAAACAACTCTACTCGCGATTCAGCTGGTTTCTATTTTTCTAGCATTCTACCTAATGAAAAGAATCGACTCGCATTACAGTGCGCAAACCCCGAAACTAACCACTCCTTCGGCTTAGTGCCGAAAGTGGCGCACGCCGGTGAAGACCATCGCCGCCGGCGACGCCGTCAAAGCTCTTGAAGATATTTACATGACATTGCGACGTTCCTAAAGACACTGTAGAGTTCCCGCGGTGCTCTTTGGCGCCGCAACAAAAACGGAGATGGAACATGATCGCGAGATCAACCCTGTGGGCTATCGCGCACGCGATGATGCTCGGAGGTTTCGCGACGATCTCCGGTTGCTCATCTTATGCGCTTATCTATTATCCGTCGTTCTTATTAAGTGCCGGGGTTATTTCGTTCGTTGCCCTCGGCGTCGGTATTTGCCTTCGACTGTGGAGAATTTACGACGGACGATGCCCCTCAACTGCCCTTCAGAACGAGTGGCGGATCATCGAGGGGAAAAAGCCGTACCGTGGTTCGTGCATCAGACGATACATCTTTTGGTGCACGGGCATTCGCCCATGGAAGCAAATAGACAATGCGATCATAGCCTTGTTCTTCGGCGCACCAACAGTCTTCGCTGTCGTACGCGCCTTAAACGAATGGCTTTGATGACGTACTTCGATCCCCTCGCTCGCCGAGGGGATCATCATTAATGTCTAAAATGACGCACGCCGGTGAAGACCATTGCAATGCCGGCTTTGTCGGCGGCATTTATTGAATCTTGATCTTTCTGTGAGCCGCCGGGCTGGATGATGGCTGTAGCGCCTGCTTTCGCAGCTTCTTCGACGACGTCAGGAAAAGGGAAGAATGCGTCGGAGGCCATGACCGAACCTTCGAGCGATCCGCCAGCTGGCGGATTCGCATGCTGTGCCTTGTGCCACGCGATGCGTACGGAGTCGATGCGGCTCATTTGCCCTGCGCCGATGCCGACCGTCGCGCCGTCTTTCGCGTAGACGATAGCATTTGATTTGACGTGCTTGCACACAATAAATGCAAACTCAAGGTCTTTCATTTCCTGCGGTGTCGGCGCACGCTTCGTGACGACCTTTGGCTCGCTCCCGAGAACGGAATTGTCGCGACCCTGCACGAGGACACCGCCTGCAATGGAGCGGAGTGTGAGTGCCGACGATTTTGGATCCGGCATCCCCCCCGTGACGAGAACGCGCACGTTCGGCTTGGTCGAGAGAACTTTGAGAGCGGCCGCGTCAGACGCGGGCACAATAACGACTTCGAGAAATGTTTTGACGAGTTCTTCAGCGGTTGCCGCGTCAAGCTCGCGATTCAGTGCGACGATGCCGCCAAATGCAGAAACCGGATCGCACGCCACGGCTCTTAAATATGCTTCGCGCAAAGTCGCGTTTGACGCGACGCCGCAGGGATTCGTGTGCTTCACGATAACGACCGCGTGCTCTGAAAATTCGGCTACGCACTCAAAAGCCGCGTCGGCATCGAGGAGATTGTTGTAGGAGAGCTCTTTCCCCTGTACCCTCTTCGCTGTAGCGGCGCCAGGACGCTTATCTTCCAGATTTAGATACAGCGCGCCTTTCTGATGCGGATTTTCGCCGTAACGGAGAGTCTCGAGACGTTTGAGCTCCAACTTCAACTTCTCTGGGAACTCGGCGTCGCTCATCCTTTCATTTTACTGATTTATTCGGCCTAAGCGAGGGCAGGAGCGTTTTCTTGTCGAGGACCTTGTTCGAGCGTAGCGAGTCCCGCAGACGAGAAACGCTCCTGCCCGAGCGCCCTATTCCGTGACCGTGACGGAGCCAAACTTCGAGGGGTGCAGATGGTCGTGGAACTTCCACTCGCCCATCGAATTGAACGTGAATTCCCAAGACTCTCCCGGCTTCAACCCCTTGCACGCGTCGAAAGAACTTCCGAGACAATCCGCGTCGGATTTCTCGGGATAGACGCTGTGCGTCGGGTGCACGGCGGAGGCGGGCCATACGTCCTCCTTCGAGGAGTTGTTCACAAAGCGGACCGCCTGACCTTTCTTGATAGTCACAGACGAGGGCGAGAACCCGGCATCCGTGTTCGAAACTACCACGGGTTCCTCAGACGCATCGTCTCCACCGCCGACAACCATTTCCGGTGTATCGCTGCCTGGCACTGGCATCAAATTGCTCACAGGTGTGCCAGTGTCACTTTCGGAAGGCGCAGATGCACTGCTCTGCCAAAGGAAATAGCCGCCCACGAGAATAATTACGATTACAAGTGCCGTTAAAAACTGTTTCATCATACCTATAAGTTATTATTAACTCTTAAAGTGTTAATGAGGCTCCAGTATAGCACATGAGCTTTTACGAACGTTTTTTGGCCACAAATTCCTTGCCGTGTCCGATGTCGGTGTTCACGGGAATCCCCTTCTTGCAGAGTTCGCACGCCGCTTCTTCCCACGACTCGAGGTGCAGCTGCACGAGCGACTGGAATTCTCCGGGATTTCCGACGTTCTTCTTTGTCACACCGCCGCGGTTCACGATAGCGATCGCGCCGATGACATCCGCGCCAGCAGCACGCACCGTTTCTACAACCTTTTTGATGGAGCCGCCGGTCGTCGTGAGATCCTCGACAACGAGAAGTCGCTTGCCTTTCACGATCTGGTCATATCCGCGCTTGAGAATAAACCCTCCCTGCCCGTCCTTGTCCGCATAGGTGCCATACACGTCACGCCCTCCCATCTCGGTCAGGTGATATGCGACCCATTGCGAAAGTATCGCGGCCCCGATGGCAGGACCAACAACGACCTCAATATTCTTTTTTTGGAAACGCTCTGCCATAGCCTTGCACAAGTGCGAGGTGTCATGCGTGTATGGATACAACGCGTCTTTGTTGACGTACGAATCGCTATGCCTCCCAGAGGTAAAGACGAAGTGCCCGGTGCGGAACGCGCCAACTTTTTGCAACAAATCCAAAACTTCCGATTCTGTCATGGTGCGATAAGTTATAGCACACTCTTAATTGCCTTGTGCAACCCTTCTGCTTTCGTGCGCGCAGCTTCGGCAAAGTCTGCTCCCTTCGACGCAAAGATGACTGAGCGCGAGACGTTTACGATAAGCCCCTGCTTGCGACTGTCCAGCCCATTTTTGAGCACATCTGCGAGATCGCCATCCTGCGCACCAATGCCTGCGATAAGTATCGGCATGTCGCCAACGATTGCGCGCACTTCTCGAAGTTCCTCCGGGTAGGTCGCGCCGACCATGACACATGAATTACCATTGTTGTTCCATGTGGTAGCAGCAAGACGTGCGACGACTTTGTACAGTGGCTCTTTTATCCCGAGCCCTGTCGAGGGACCTTCGAGTTTCAGACCTTGAATCTCATCTGCGCCGGGATTCGATGTGTGGCACAAGACAATGACCCCCTTGTCCTTCCGCTTATAAAACGGCTCGAGTGGTTCTCTTCCAAGGTACGGCTGCACGGTAATCGCGTCGGCATGCAGGTACTCAAACGCTGCTCGTGCATACTGCTCGTTGGAGTTTGCGATATCGCCGCGCTTCGCGTCTAAGATTACAGGCACGCCCGGTGCAATCTCGAGAATGTAAAAGATTGTCTCGCGAAGCGCGGCAAGCCCTTCATCGCCGTGCGCCTCATAGAAAGCTGGGTTTGGCTTGTAGGCGCACACGATATCCTTCGTCGCGTCCACGATCGCACGATTGAATGCGACGAGGGTTGTGCGTGTGTCCTCCTTTTGCGCAGCCTCAGGAACTTTCTCGAGCTCGCTGTCTAGCCCGATGCACAAAAACTTTTTCTCGTCCCACTTCGCCTCAAGCAGCTCACGAAAATTCCGCGGGCCCATTGTGCTTCATCCTATCACACCGGGTACGTGATAAAGAAACCTGCCGGCGTCAATCAAATAGTAAGCCCCACAAATTCGTAGGTATCCTAACCGAGGGCTTCGCGCGTCAACTGCAGCAAAAGTTGGCCATCTGCGATATCCCATACTGCTTTCGCCGGAAGCGTCACGTCTGCCATTTCTTCGTACTTCCTCGCGCGGTAATCTAGAAGTTTGGGGAACGAACGCGCGAGCGCGGAGAGTGTACTCTCGCCCTTCTCCATCTTGAATGCATCGGCCCAGACGACCGGCTTTGGGTCGGCGTGGTAGAGCGCAAGCATGCGCTCATATATGTCGGGCTCCGCCTTGAGGTAGACGACAAGAAGCTTCTTTTTGACGTCCTCGCAGAGAGAATCCGACAAATAGACGATGCTGCCTGTCGAGTCTACCATCGTGTTTTGCCTCAAATCTTCGAGCAACTCCCGCGTGATCTCTTCCTCAAGATCAAGATAGGCTTTCTCGCGCTCGCGATACCCTTCCTCGTAGGGCTGGCCCATCCAGCGTCCCACATCAGTCACGGTTTCAAGCTTGCTTGGACTTTTGAGACGCTCCGCGATGAGATCGTCACAAGAAACGTATTTGAAGCCGACGTCCCGAAGCTGCTTGGCGCGCCGTGTCTTGCCTATCCCCGACATGCCGACAAACGTAAGTGCAAGCCCGCCTTCGGCTAAGCGACGGTCAAACTCTTCTCGCGTCATGCGCATACAGCGGCGCAATTTACCTTGTTTGTCCGTAGGAGGCAAGTTGTCCTTCCCACAAGTCCCTGTCCACGTCCAAAACGGTAAGGCCGAGCCGCTCCGCGAGCCTCCGGCCGATGTGACTTTTTCCCGCCCCGGCCATGCCGATCAGGGTGATATTCATCCCGTTAGAAGCAGGGCGCGGAACCAAAAGGTGTTCCGAACCCTGCCTTGCTACGTTGGATAAATGCCGATGTCATAGACACTTCCACGATGAGTCGTCCGCGGCTTCTAACGGGATTCATAAGTTATTCAAGAGAGCCTACCAAGAGTGCGCCGCCGGAGCAAGAGCATAAGAACCAGAGAGGCATTGGCAACCACAATACTCGCGGGAAAGAGCACAGTCGTGAGATTGAACGAAGAGAGCGCAAAAAGAGAGATGCCAAAGCGAAACACGTCAAAACCCCAGATGCTTATAGACTCTTCGTGCGGCTTTCCGTACGACTTTCGGAACGTGGGAATGTAGGAGAGGATCAATGCGAGCGAGAGAATAACAACGGCAGTCAGCGGTTCATACGTGACGCGCCACAAGAGAATCGCGAGAAGAGCCAACGTAAAATACACCCAATCGGAGCGAGTGATGTCCTTCTCCCCCTTCGTGAACGCGAGGATGGCAATAGCTACGTTCGCGAATGCGCCAAGAAGGAGAACAAAAGAGCCAGGCCCGCCCCCCGCAACAAGCTGGGCCGCGAACACGATAAAGTCGAGGAGCGCGAACGCGAGCCACGTGAAAACGTGCGGCTTTGTGAAGCCACGAAAGATATTCCTAATGTAAATAACGTACCCAACAACGCCAAACAACGAGGCAACAAGAGCGAGCACGACGTGATAGTCGTAGATCATACCGAACTAAGTTGTCGTCGGCGGATGAGGACCATCACGACAAACCCGAGATTCATGACAAAAATCGCACCCGGAAAGAGGATGGTCGTAAGATTTACGGAGGTGAGAGCAATGAGACCCAACCCCCATTTCAGTAAACTCAAAACGTATGTTGAGAGTGTTTCTTCGTACGGCTTCAAATACGCCTTGCGAAAGGTCGGCGCAAACCCGAGCCCATCCACAATCGTAACGATAATGACCGCAGACAATGGCTCATTAGTAATTCTCCAAAATACTATGCCCGCCATCGCGCCGATAAAGCAAACCCAGTCGAACTTTGTAATTCCTCTCTCGCCGCGAAAAAACGCAAAGGCCGCAATAACAAAACATGCGATTGAAGTAATACCCGTAGCCCATGCTCCGGGACCTCCATCTTTTACAATTTGTGCTAAGAAAGCAATGCCGGATACGAAGCCCCACACAAACCACGAGAATGGATGTGGCTTCGTCGCGCCGCGGACAATATCCCGGAAATACGGGACATAACTGACAAGACCGATTACGACCGCAAGCCCACCGAGCACAACGTGGTAGTCGGTCATGGTCATCGTCGGTATGCATCTTTCCGATGCTTGATCGAGTAGACAGTTATCTGTTTCTTCTCAACGGTATAGAGAATTCGGTAATCTCCAGCTCGTATTCGGTAGCCGCTAATTGGAACTTTCAATTTAACAATGTCCAACGTCGAGGAGAACGGATCTTCTGCAAACTCACCCGTAAACAGCTTCGCCACGTTCTCCGCAACGTCGCGAGGGAGTTTCTTGTATTGCCGACGCGCCGAAGACGTCTGCAGTATCGTATACATAGAAAGCGTTTATCGCTTCCACGGTATCCGTTTCTTTCCCTTATTGGCTTTGACGAGGCGTACAAGCTCTCGCGAGTCTATTTCGTTCTCGCGTACCTCTACAAGCGCATTATAGGCATCAACGGAAAGCACGATGAATGAGTCCTCGCTGCGTCTTGCGGATACGATAAGCGGCTTTTCCCGCGCTTTGGCGAGATGCGTCGCGAGCGAGGCGCGAAAATCACTCAAACCGACAGTTTTCTCTACTTTCTGAAATGAAAGATTCGACATAACCGTATTGTACACATACCTGTACAACATGCAAACGCAAGGATCGAGTCCTCTAGTCTCATTTCGAGTTTTTGTCTATTTGGTGAACGCCGAATATGTTGCCCTACGGATCTTTTATATTTGCCGTGACTAATTCAGCTCTATGTCAATGTGCCGTATGCTGGGATGCTTTTCGCGAATGCGTTTTTCTATTTCGTCGATCTTCTTGCCGATCAAGCGCGGGATGCGATCCGCGTAATCGGCGCAAAATTTCTTGAACGCTTCGTAGTCACTCCGAATGT
>Ga0155800_110_pt6 | contig 11077 bp, 10 predicted proteins | sample RifCSPlowO2_01_FD_107454 | JGI IMG/M metagenome (GOLD analysis project Ga0155800, IMG submission 107454) | Candidatus Kaiserbacteria bacterium RIFCSPLOWO2_01_FULL_54_13 | reverse complement strand
GTGGGTCGGGACGACACCCATCGCAGGCGGGCGCATCCTTCTGGGGGCGCGCTCTTTCCGATCGAGATCTACCCTGTCGTATTTCGTGGAAATACACATGTGCCCGCTGGGGTGTACCACTACAACATTCTCGATCACGCACTAGAGGTCCTTTGGCAGAGGCCATTTGCGCATGCAGATATCGAGAGACTAACGCCCTACCACTTATGGGTACGGAATGCTTCGTGCATGCTTGTCATGACCGCGGTTTTTGCGCGAACCCAGAACAAGTACGGCGCGCGGGGGTATCGCTACGTACTTGTTGAGGCGGGACATATCGGTCAAAATATATATCTCATCTCGCAAGCACTGGGACTCAAGTGCACGGGACTCGGAGGCGTATGGGACGTGGAGCTCGAAAAGGTCCTCGACATAGATGGTGTCACTGAATCGGTTGTATATGCCATTGCCGTGGGCTGACGTCTTAACAGCTTCACGCTCTATACGCTCCGTAGCTGTTTTGGCGCATGATAGACTTGGAGTAAATCTACGGGTTCAGATATGAGTTTTTTAATCAAGAAAGTCTTCCGAATTGGGGCATATAGTTTTCTTTCCGTAGTCGCGTTCGTTGTTGGGTTTGTTGTGTCGGGTGGCAAATCGTCGCGTCTTTCTCCTGACGACTCGTTGATGGCGTTTACGGCGCATGCCGACTTGGCAGGAGGTACCGCCGGGGGTGGAGGAGGGACTGGCGCAGGAACGGGCGGTAGCGCTGGCACGGGAAGTGGAAGTACTTCTGCGGACGGCTGAGAGCGGCGATGGCGGCTAATGAATTTGATTCCCTATTATAATAAAGCCGGAGCCATTTGCGCTACTACAATGATGCGTACGAAACTGAGCTTCGGGATCGGTATAGTCGCTGTTCTCACGATAGCTCTCCTCGTATGGCAGTATTTGTATCCCGTACCAGCCCCAGTGCCTCGAAGTACCGCTGGCTCACCGTTTGCAGCTCTCATGCGCGACAACGCTCTGTTTGCCGAAGCCGAAGCGCTCCTTCGTGCGGGGAAGCCCGAGCTTGCTCTTCCCAAGTTTCGCGCCGCCTTTCCTTACGCGCGCAACGCACAAGAGGAGGGACAGATTGCATTCAAAATTGCCGCCTCGGTCATGGTGAGCAATGGAGGATCATATCGCGCGGCGGTTCCTCTCTTTAAGCGAATAGCGACAAACGAGTCCTACTCTCCCATCACGCGCGCTAGTGCCGTTCAGAAGTTGGCAGCGATGTTTTTTCTGACTTCTAACGCCATGATCACGCGCGACGTGTTCAAGGACGAGCCTTACTCCTCGCTGCGCGATAAATCAAACAGGTTTGTCTCCTATCGGAACCTGCTCGAATATGCCTCATCGATCCATCCTCTCGCGTCGTCGGAGCTCGGAAGCGCGGAGTGGTACGCGAGGGCCATACTCAGATCTGCTCACGCGAGCTCGACATCGAAGTGGAAACTCACGGACGAGGACGTAGAGATTTATAAGGGTATCGTTCGGCAAAAAATAGCGAACGCAGACGAAGATATTGCGCGAATGCAGAATGATCCCAATGAGAGCGCAACACTTCCCTCGGTACTCTTGCGCAGGGCGACGGTTATCGGATTGCTGGAGCGAGGCGGCGAGATGTCTTTTGGCACGACAGACGAAGCGTTTAAAATTGCTCTCTCTTCGTTCCTGCCCTCGCCGGACGGAAGTCCTCAAGATGGGATTGCACGCTTCTACTATGCATACTTTCTGGCCGCCATTTACGGTCCCACAAGGTATGAAGATGCTATTAAGATTCTTGCTCCCCTGTACGAATCGGACGCGTATATGTCCACGGATGTCGTTCCTCTATTTAGGAGAGAGAGGACTCTGGCGACGAGCAATCATCTATACCTCGTTACGCTCTCTCGCATCGACCCAAAGTTCAAGGAGTTTCTCGCCTCTCTCGGCTGGACGGAAGACGATTTTTGATCCAGACATGCGGCACGTGCGTGCAGTTCCGTTCGTCGTTCTTGCCCTCGCTTTTGTTATTGCGGTGGCATATTTAGATGCCGTTCCTACTCTCAGCACAGGGCTCAGGAATGCCTATGAGGACATTTCGTATAAGCTCGCACCCAGCGCCGAGAAGGCTTTTAAGTACGGCGAAAGGCACTTCGACTCACGCCATCCTGCGGCATATGACATCAATCGGGCAGAATATTTTTTCGAACGTGCCGCCGCAGAAGACCCAACGATTCCATACCTCTACCATGAGTTTGCGCGCATATCGTTTCTTAAGAAAAATTTCAAGCGTGCGCTTGGCCAAATCAACTTTCAAATCGGGATGCACGGCAAGAGTGCCCGGAATTCTTTTTATGTCCGCGGACTCATAGAGGGATACATGGGCCGCTACGAAGAAGCAGCCCGCGACTTTAAGGTCTTTCTTGAGGCGTATCCTCGCAATTGGGCGGCCGTGAACGACTACGCGTGGGTTCTCCTGAAGTCAGGTCGCACAGAGGAGGCTATCGAGGCCGTGCGCGAGGCACTCAAGTATTTTCCCGATAACCCGTGGCTTCTCAATACCTATGCGTCCGCGCTCTACGAGATCGGGGATCTCGACACGGCGCGCTTTGTCGCGCGCTCCTCGGCAACTGCCGCCATGCACGTATCCGAGAACGATTGGCTCACGGCATATCCGGGGAATGATCCCGCAATTGCGCGAACAGGCCTTATCGAATTTCAGGACTCAATTCGCCGCAATATGCACACGATTCTGCTCACTGCGTCTAAACGCGGTTTACAATGAATGCAATGCGTGGGCACGTCGAGCAAACGAGGCATCGCTATGGCTTGAGATTGCTTGCATTCTCTGCGCTGCTTCTTGTTTCGTTCGTCGTCGCTGTGGTCTCTCAAGAACGCGATGTCTTTATATCCTCCGAAGTGCACGTTGCCGAGAGACTCTCAAGCGGCATGCTGCTCGTTCCGGCCTCATGTCCGTCGGATCCCCACTTCGGAGCCGACTGCGAGCCTACGAGCGAGGATGTGCAAAACTGTACGGTCCTCAGGGTGTTTACCTCGGGCGGAACCTTTACCGTGCCGACCTACACCGGAGTGCTCGTCGTATCTGTCTGGGGTGGTGGTGGAGGGGGGGGAGGGGATGGAAGTAGTGATTCCGATGGCGGCAACGGCGGCCAATCGAGGTTCAGCACGCTCACTACAGGCGGTGGCTTGGGCGGGCAGGACGATGACAACGCAAACGGCGGCACAGGCGGCGCAGGTGGGAGCGCTATTGGCGGCGACATCAACATTGCCGGGTTTTCCGGTGGCAGTGCGCAGATAGGAGCAACAACGAGCGGAAGAGGAGCAAGAGCTCCATTCGGCGGCCATGGCGGCGCGAGCGTTTCTCCACCAGACGCAGCTGGGTTCCCCGGCTGGACTCCTGGTGGAAGTGGCAGCGGCGGTGCACGTGATAGCACTGCACCCATGGGGGGAGGCGGCGGCTCCGGGGGGTATGTGGAGAGGACCTACAGCGTCGGCGAGCTGACTTCAGGCTCGAATATCAGCGTCACCGTGGGATCCGGAGGGTCGTCTGGGGAGGGAGGACGCACCTCGACTGGAGGAGCTGGAGCGCGCGGCGAGGTGCACATCTTTAGCTGTGTCGCTTCACCTCCTGTAGTCGATCTTGTCGCGACACCCGGAACCATAATCAGGGGTCAAAGCTCTCAGCTCTCATGGACTTCCGAGCACGCCACCTCGTGTTTGGCGAGTGGCGGCTGGAGCGGCTCGAAGCCCATCGTCGGGAGCCAGCAGGTATCTCCTGTCGCCACGACCACGTACAGCCTTCGATGCACAGGAGACGGAGGTTCCGTGATTGACTCTGTGACGGTCGGTGTGCAGCCCCCAGCATGCAGTGACAATGTTGATAATGACGGCGATCTTTCGATTGATGGCGGCGATCCCGGATGTGCTAGTCCTAATGACACGAGCGAGCTGGGGTCAACTGCCTGCGATGACAGCGTCGACAACGACGGGGACGGCCTCGTGGATTATCCTGACGACCTGGGCTGTTACGAACCGGACGATACGGATGAAACAACGTGCTCGCCAGAGTTCTTCTGTTCAGTGGACGATCTCTACTACCGAAACGCAGCCTGCGTGGAGAGCCCGGTCACCGTGCCGTGTCCATACGGGTGCTCTGGGCACGCTTGTCTCTCACCGCCCGCGCCCATAGGTGGTATCGCTGCGAAGCCGCGGCTCGTTCGCGAGGGAGAGAGTACGCGCGTACTATGGAACGCCAACAACGCCACAACCTGTGATGTCACAGGGACCAACGGTGACAGGTGGGAAGATGAAGTCTCGTCTCCTTCTGAAGGGTATCTATCAGGACCGATTTGGACTCAAAGCACATACACACTCACCTGTACAGGGCCCGGGGGAAGCTTTACGGACGTATCTCCTGTCGTGAACATCATCCCCATATTCCGCGAGATCTAAGACCTCTCTTAATCTCTGGCCTGCTCCATGATGATCTACGGATTTGGTTGTGAGACAAGAGAGCTCGAATTGCCAACGTTTGTTGACGACGTTTGTATAATGCTGCAAGATTTCGGGTAGTCCTGATCCGCAGACTGTTTCTGCGGCAGGCGATTAAGGAGGGAACGATGAGGACTGCAATGATTTTCTTGGCGGCATCCACTGCCACGCTGCTGCTGTCCCTGGGTACGGCCCAGGCCCAGCAGACCAAGAAGGGGAAGCCGTGCAGCAACCTACAGGCGCAATGCGCTGTGAAGGTCGGGGGCTCGTGCGACCCCCAGACCAACCGGTGGCGATACTCGGAAGGACAGGCGATGCGATTCAACGATTGCATCGCCACCGGCACGCGGCAACAGTAAGCCCATGCGGATTTCGTGCCCAGCGCAGTCGCATGCGCTGGGCCACCTGTTTTCAGTGTTTATGTTTGTTCTTTTTCTTTTAAGCAATATATTTCATTTGCGTGGGTGGGCAGAAATAAATGTCCACTTTTTTCATTGTACGCAACTGCATTGACGATCCGCTCGCTTACTTGGAAGGAACTTCGGAGAGATCCGCCTTTCGGATCGAGTTCGTAGAGTCGTCCGTCGTTTGAGCCGATCCAGAGCGAATTATCGGCAAGAATTGGGGAGGCAAATATACGTCCAGCAGTCTGAAACTCCCAGAGGAGCTTCCCGGTGTCGAGCTCGACGGCATAGAGCGATTTGTCCAATGAAGCCACATAGAACACGTCGTCATGTACGAGAGGGGTAGAATAGATCCCCGCTCCAGCAGGGAAAGAGTAGATTGGTCGTCCGTCTGACGCGCGCAAGGCGTACGTATTGCCGTCCATCGAGCCGAAAAGAATGAGACGGCGGAGCGGGTCATACGCGGGCTTCGTCTTGAAGTTTCCTGCTGCGCTGAACCGCCAGCGCTCCGCGCCCGTTTTAGAGTCGTACAAATATGCAATCGAGTCGTTACTCCCGATCGCGACGGCCCGCTCTTCTTTAATATAGAGCGGGGAGCAGTGGGTAAGCTCTTCCGTGACCGCGCTCCAGATTTTATTTCCGTTCGACATGTCGAGCGCGACAATGCCCCCGCGTTTTTTCCACAGTCCGAATTCAAGGCCTATGAATAGATATCCCAGATCCGGCGCAAGCGAAGGTGAAGAGCCAATCCAATCTGCGTCGGAGAATTTCCATCGTAGTGCTCCATCCCGCGTACTAAGGGAATATACATTTCCGTCGTATCCACCGAAATATACGCAACCGTGATACAGTGCCGGGGACGAGAAGATACCCTTATCACGGGGATGTTTCTCAATCTCGTAAGACCAGCGCACTTCTCCTGTTTGCTGGTCGAGTGCACGAAACGTGCCCGCGTCGTCGCCGAAGTACACACACGTTTCGTCAATAACGGGAGCTGATTTCTGCACTACGATGTTGAAAGAGGGACTTCCTGCTTGAAAATGCCACACTATCTCGAGTTCCCGCCTAGGGGATCTTTGCGGCGTGGAAGAGAGTGATTTCAGACCAAAATCGGGCAGCGTGAAGAGGGAGTGCAACACAACGTTTCTTTTTCTCGCGAGTGTATATGCTGATGCGTCGCGGAAGGCAAGAATCGTGAAAAGATCGCTCACCCGTTTTTTTCTGTCTGTGAGTTCAACAATCTGTTTTTCAAACGTACGGCCGCTGTTCACGATGTCGTCCACTAGAATGATCGGATGTTCGTTGAGAAAGCCCTCGATATTTTTCATGAGCCCCGTTCGTTTCCGTGACTTTCGGATGAAAAAGCCATTGACCGGCGTTCCGTGTTCGACACCCTTCATAACGATCGCTGCGACCAGGGCGATCCCCAGAGTCTCTGCTCCTCCGACCTGAAAAGGGTATTTGTCGGCGAAGCGTTTCCAAAATGCTTCGGCAACAAAGTCGAGCCATCGCGGTTCGAGAATAACGGATCGGAAGTCGAAGAGCCACTGCCCTGGTCCCGCGAGTCGTTCCGAGACGAGGGCAAATCTCGTCTTGTCCGATTCGATAAATGCCCGCTCTTTAATTAGTCTCGCAAATTCTTCCAGTGTTGGCATACGAAGCTTCCTTACGCTTCTTCTCCGTCGGAAGCGTCCACGTCCGAAGCTCCCTTTCTGCAAAGAGTAATAGTATGCACGGGCTGCTCATATCCTTCGTCAATATCAAGCAGGTTCGTCAATAGCTCGTCGTTGAAGCCAGCCATGGGACACGTACAGAGGTCTAATGAGGCAGACACTAGTAGGACATTCTGCGACATATGCCCCGCTTCTAGGAGTCCGATGATGTAGCTGAAATCGCCGTATTTTGCGGAAGCCCGATCCCATACGCTCGTGAATACTATAAGCGCGGATGAGAAGGGGGCGCGGGGGTTCGGCGAGCGAAGCACGTTTTCCATATCAAAATCAGGCGGCAGTTCCCACAAAAACTCGAGCGCATGCGCCGTGGGATGGTAGTGAAAAACACCCGGCGCATACCCTTCGAGCACGTTGCCAACGAGGTATGTCTCGATTGGAAACAGAGCCCCTCCGGAAGGGTAGTTTCGCCGCCCATCGTCTCGTACGCGCAGAGCATGTCCAAGAAGTGTTCCAAGTTCACCGATCGAGAAAGTCTCTTGGAAGCTGCCCACCCGACACGAGGCACGCTTCCCGATCACGGCATCCAGGGTATCTGAAAGCGGCTCCGGCTCCGGAAGTTTTATCCGGGGCATCCTCATATACTCTTTGTGGAGTCCGCGGGGGACCTTATCGGGCGGGAGCGTTGCGCCCCTTCGCGTGCGCCGGACCATGCGCAAATCGCTGTGTATTCGGAAAGGCAGACGCGACAGCATACGTTTTAAGAGAACGGTTGCGGGTGCACCGAGAAGGCTTCCGTTCGGGCGTCGTACCCAAATAATGCGGGAACTTCGCGCAAGCGCGCGCTATCGAGGTACTGAAATCGCTCGTTCTGGTGCATCGGATGCAATTCTGGAATTACGACCATCTCGATGCTCCACGGAAGCGGATTTCTCTTCGACCTTCCCAAATCAACTGAAGCAAATTCGTACCTTTTTTTCTTGCACCAGTTGACAATGCGACTCAGATGCTCTTCGGAAGTATCACTCTCCCATGTCGCCTCTGCCGGTGTTTCGACGGGTCCTGCGACGAGAAACTCCAGCTCCTTATGCTGTTCACCTTGCATCCAATACAAAAGGCGGTCGCGGTGCCCTATTTCCGGAGTTGTCTTTTCTGGCCTCCAGTTTTGCGGCGGATTCTTTTGCATGGAGCGCGCACCCCTTCTTCCTCTAAGCGCCTCAAGGATCGCCTCTTCGACTGCGTGAGCGAGGTTTCTGTGCGCTTTGAGACCGACCGCGAAGCGAGGAGCATGTCCCGTCGGGTCTTCCACCACTGCACAGACGGCGTGTGCGGGTGCATCGGTAATCAACTGTATAGCCTCTATCTTCAACCGGTATCGCGCGCAGCGTGCGAGTAGCTCCTGTAAGGAGAGACTCTGCGCTATTACGGCGCTCAAGTCTATGCGCGGGAGCGACAGCTGGTTGAGCCACGTGATCATGAAGGCATCCCGCTCGATGACTTCGAGGGCGCCGGACAACACAGCTTGCGTGCGCGTTGGCCATGTGGCAAGCCCTGTCGTTATGGATACGCGAATTACAGGCTCGCCCTGCGCGCTACCGGATTTTCTCGCGCGCGCAAAGTGCGCATTGCTTACAATCTGAGCTGGGACATATACCGGTTCCGCATTTGTCAACGAGAGGGCCCGAATCCAAAGGTATGACGTGTCCTTTTCAAGGGTGAGCGCGGCGTTATGTTCACGCTGGCGCGCGGAAAAGCCCGCAAAACGCTCTGGCGCGATATATGCACCTCTTTTGGATATTTCTTCTGCTTTAGCGTTTACAGGTGAGAGGAAATAGTCGGTTTCCTGGAACCAAACAAGGCGCTCGAGAGCTTCTGCGAGCGCGGCTAGCAGAGCGTCGCGATCGTGCTTTGCGCTCATGCCTCCTGCTCTATGTTTCATCGCGTCGTTACAGATGACACTCCAATAATGGAGAGGAGGCTCGTCGGGTTGGTTCGGGACAGGGTTGAATTCCGTAATCACCCCGTGTCCTTTTAGAGTACGCGCTACCTCGAACGCATCAATCAGGTCTGATCTTCCGAAGGGCACGTGTTCGGCGGGGTATACCACCTGGACCCCCCACTTTCTCTCCAAGAAGTCGACGAATGCAAAGATGGCCCGCCTACTCAAGGAGTCCCGCGACGCTTGCTTCAGGAGCGAGAGAAACGGCAAAACATCACGCAACATCGGCGCATGATACCAGTCGCAGTTGCGCATGGTCAAACATTATGGTATCGGTCTGGCTTTTCCACATGGAGTCTGTGCCTTCGTGAGTTCGATGTATAATGAATGTTAGTATGGTAGCGATTCAAAAATCCGTGCAAGCGACACAATCTATTCTGAAGAGGGTATCGGGCCTTCTTCTATTGGTTGTCGGTTTTCTCGCGCTCCTCTTCGCTTCCGCACCACGCATATTTCAGGACAGCGCGGGGTACTTCGGCTCCGGCATAGCGCACGCCGATGCTCCGAAAGGGTGTGACACCGGCTATAGTTGCGAACAAGGTGGCGGCGGCGGCGACTCTCCCGCCTGCGGCGGCGGAGGCGATTCTGCCAGCTGCTCCGGCTGCGCAGGGAATGGCGGCGACTGCTCCGGCGCAGGCGGCTGCAGCGATACCGGCGACTGCGGCGGCGACTGCGGCGGCGGCTGCGCCGGCGCTGGCAACGGCTGAGCGTAGAGGACATTCAGTTTTATGCACACCTCAAAGAACCTGTTCCTGTTGGCGGCGGCGCTATTGGTGATTGGAGGCGGCGTTGTTTTCTACTATTATTTCGGGCCCACTCTATCTCTGGGAAAGGACTCGCTGGAGAAGATGTCCGAAGCTGTATATGCTTCGTGGCGGGGAGACTACGCTCGCGCGTTTGAGGGCGCACAACGCATCACGAAGAGCGGACCCTCAAATCCACAGTATTTTTCCGCGCGCGCCCTTGAGCAGTCCCTGGCCATGTTCCAGGCTGGGTCGCAAGAGGATAGAATCGCACTCGTTAGGGCGATTCTCGATGACTTCGAGACCGCTGAGGAGCCGCATCTGAAAGCCTACGCAGTCAACCGTCTTGCGCTTGCACTCGAGGCTATTCCAGAGCAGTATCTATTTGACGAAGTGTTCACCAATGAACCGTTTCGCGCGTATGCGGTTCCGGGCGATAGGGCTCTCACTTTAAGGAAGTTGGCGGAATTCTCCCGCACGTTGTATCCTACCCCCGATGTACTGGTTAACATTGCTCGGTGGCATGCGGGAAAAATTCTGAACTCATATACTTCGCCCGCGCTGAGCTCGGATGCCCGCCAAGCGAACCGCGAGCATGCGCAAACCATACTTCAGTTGGTGGGAGAAGCCGAAACGGTATTTCAGCAAGAGCGGCCGAACATCGCATACTCGCCGTTCGCGATTACCGTCGAACCGAGGTTTTATTATTGGAAAGGGTTCCTACTCGGCGCGGTTTCCCTAACCGACGCGTCTTATACAGCCCGATCGCGGGCGGCTTTCGCAGAGGTGTTCAGAATGTACGACGAGCGCAGGAATCCGCAAGGTGATCGCTACGCGCTAGTTTCAAGGCCAGCTCTCGATGCGCATATCTCATACACCAGATTCATACTTACCGAGCCGGATGTGTACGGGACCGAAGAAGAAGCGCGCACTCACTTAAGGGGGGCTGCAGAAATCTTGCGTGCATATCCGGACACCCACAGCATCTATCTCGAGCATCTGCAGGCTCTTGGCGCAGACACGGAGGAAGGACGGCAGAGCAATTCCGCGCGTCTCAGGGAATGGAGACGCTATGTGCGGTTTGGCGTGCTTTCATCAGAATTCAGAAACCTCTTGTTGTCTCTTGGCTGGCAGGAGAGTGATTTTGGATCGTAGCCGTCATGTATCCTCCGGGCGGTATTAGTATGTTCCCGCGAGAATCTGTGTTGGGACTTGTAGCTGTGGGCCTTGCAGGCGTCCTTTTGTTCGGTGCGAACCCGATACTCGTGAGGTTACAGGAAGACCTGTCTCTCTTCTTAATGCCCACGGCGGAGCGCTCCTATTCGTATGGCGAGCGGCACTTTGGCTCTCAGTATTCCGTCTCGTATGACCTCGAGCGTGCGCTGTACTTTTTCAAAGAGACGCTCCGTCGTGACTCGAACCACCCGCTCGCATATCACCAACTCGCGCGCATCGCGTTTTTGCAGGGCGATTTTGCTCGCGCGCTACGCCTCATCGAAATCCAGATACGCTATCATCCCGGTGCAACTATCAGTTCGTACTACGTCAAAGCGCTCATTGAGGGATACATGGGTGAGTACGAAGCCTCCGCTCGCGACTATCAGGTTTTTCTCTCATCACACCCGACCAACTGGGCCGCTCTCAATGATTACGCGTGGGTGCTCTTGAAGGCCGAGAGGGCACATGAAGCCGTTGTCGCGACTGCGCGTGGCCTTTCGTTTTTTCCCGACAATCCGTGGCTCT
>Ga0155800_110_pt5 | contig 11195 bp, 22 predicted proteins | sample RifCSPlowO2_01_FD_107454 | JGI IMG/M metagenome (GOLD analysis project Ga0155800, IMG submission 107454) | Candidatus Kaiserbacteria bacterium RIFCSPLOWO2_01_FULL_54_13 | reverse complement strand
TTATCCGGGTAACGATCCCGAAATCGCCGGGGAAGGCATACGCGCGCTGCAGGATTCCATTCTCAAGAATATGCACACCATACTCGTTGCCTCCAGTGAGGGAAGGGTATAATTGGACTGCATTTATGAACCCTCACGCCAGTGTGAAGGCTAGTATGCGCTCTCTTTTGTGGCTCGTCTTCGCACTTGTTCTCCTGAGCGTTCTTTCTAGCGGTGTAAGCACCGGGGGAAAAGAATCTTTCATTTCCTCAGAGCTCCGGTTCGCAGATGCATCACCCTCGGGCCTCTCAATCGTCCCAGCATCGTGTCCTTCGGATCCCCATTTTGCGGGCGAGTGTGATTTGCCGCCACAGCCTGCGAGCGGCTGCATTATTGTCGCAGACCCGACATCCATTGCTCCAGGAGAGAGGACAAATCTGTCGTGGAACTCAGCAAAAGGTACAAGAGAGGGCTCTCTCACGATATCGCCGGGCGCGGTACGGGTAGACGAAAACGGCTTGCTTACAGTGATGCCCTCCCAGACGACGACGTACACTCTATCAGGCACTGGCAGTAAGTCGGGCGCGTTTTCTTGCAGTGTGACGGTAACGATCACAAGTCCACCTCCTCCTCCACCTCCGCCATCTCCTCCACCCCCTGCAGGGAGTAACTGTACGATTGTGGGAAATCCTTCAACAGTCACCCAAGGTCAAAGCACGACCCTGTCATGGACTGCAGTTCCGATTTCTGGGAGGACTATTACTGGCTCCATTACACCCGGCGTGGGATCAATCCCGCCTCTCTCTGCGAACGGCTCAGCTAGCGTATCTCCTTCGCAAACGACGACCTACACGTACTCCGGGCAATACCGCCTCTTCGGATTTCCCACGGACTCCTTCTCGTGTTCGGCGGTAGTTACCGTGGGCGGTGCCGCGAGCTGCACCGCGCAGTACTATTGCTCAGGGAACGATCTCTACTATCGGGAGAGCTCGTGCACGACCCGATTCATTGAAAGGTGTTCCTACTTGTGTTCGGGAGGCGCGTGTGTGCCGGCGCCTGTGCCGACGGGAGACATTACTGTATCTCCGGCACTTGTGCGCCTCGGCGAGACGACGAAAGTGACGTGGGTAACGGCAAACGTCACCTCTTGCACCGTGACTGCTGGGAATGGTGACTCTTGGAGCGGTCTTTCGTCACCCGCAGGCGGCCAGACTACGCGTCAGATCGTGACGGCAACTATCTACACGCTCTCGTGCACCGGGCCCGGTGGCAACCTAACGGACACTGCGACTGTCAACATCCTTCCCGTGTTCCAGGAGATCTAGCCCTCTCGGCTGGTATAATGAAGACTCTTCAGTATGAGATCTTCGCGTCTTAGCTTGGTGGGTTTCTTTATGGCTCTCGCGCTCTGCGCAGCTCCATATCTTGTTCATGCGCAAGCGGGAAATGCGAGTCTCTCCGAGACGATCCGTGCTGCGATTCTTTCAGACCCGCGCACAGCGCAAATGACGGAAGCAGAAATAGATGCGATGGTAGCAGCGCTCGCAGAGGAGGCAGAGGCGCAGGGTGTCACCTCGTACGACATTCTGTGGCAGCCGCAGGAGCCTGTGGTGGAGGCGGTTGTGGAGCAGTGCGGGAGTATGTCCTTCCTGTGCGCGCTCAACGAAGCGTTCGGACTCGACGGCTCTGATGTAGGGATCCCTATCGGACTCGGCATCGTCTCAGCGCTCCTCCTATTCGTCATCGGCTCTATCCTCTTGCATAAGCATGGTCATCACCCTGTGGTAGGAAGTCTAAAATCTAGAGCATAGCGGATCCATCCTTTTGATTTTTGGATTTTGACTTTCCCGGCGCTTCGGTCGGGACCCCGATCCCTTTGGGCATCGGGGTTGATTTATAGTTTAATTTTCGTATACTCCTCAGTGCGCCACGTCCCCATACGGGACCAATGGTTGGGCTTGATACGCCCGCCATTGCGGGCGTTCGTCATTTATGAAGTTTATGTTAGGAACAAAAGGTCGCATGACCCAAGTCTTCGACGAGGGAGGCGTCGTGCACGCTGCAACGATTGTTTCCGCAGGTCCCCTCACGGTGACTCAGGTAAAAAATCCCGAGAAGGATGGATATAGCGCGGTTCAAGTTGGTTTCGTCGCGATGAAAGAATCGCGGGTGAAGAAACCTCAGCAGGGCAAGCCATTCAAGTATGCTCGAGAGTTCTCTCTCTCGGATACTGAAAGCGGGAAGCTACCTGCCCGCCAAAGCCTTGGCGCAGGCGTGGAGGCTGGAAGCTCGATCGACGTTTCCGTCTTTGCTCCCGGCGACATCGTTGCCGTATCGGCAGTCTCGAAAGGCAAGGGTTTTCAGGGCGTTGTGAAGCGACATGGATTCCACGGAGGTCCCCGCTCTCACGGCCAGAAGGACAAGGAGCGTGCTCCCGGCTCGATCGGAGGCGGCGGCCGTGCGGGCGGACGCGTCGTGAAAGGCATGCGCATGGCGGGGCGCATGGGCGGAAGCCGCATCACGGTCAAGAACCTCAAGGTCCTTCAGGTTGATGCCACGACGAATACACTCCTCATATCTGGCGCGATTCCCGGAAGGCCGGGCACCTTAGTGGAAATTAGAAGTGAGAAAGCAGAGACGAGAAATACACATAAGAATTAAAAAAGTTCTCCATTCTACTTCGTCATTCTCATTTTTCACTTCTCATCTCTCATATGAACGCAGATATATACAACACACAGGGAAAGAAAACAGGCACGGTCGAACTTACCAAGAGTGTTTTCGATGTTTCGTGGAACGACGCTCTCATGCATCAAGTCGTGACGTCCATGCAGGCGAATGCCCGCCCCACGGTTGCACATGTGAAGACGCGCGGAGAAGTGCGAGGGGGCGGCCGGAAGCCGTGGCGGCAGAAAGGGACGGGCCGCGCACGGCACGGCTCCATTCGCTCTCCAATCTGGCGTGGCGGCGGAGTCACGCATGGACCGCGCAGTGATAAGAACTACACGCGCGCAGTTCCAAAAAAGATGCGCATCAAAGCGCTTTTTATGGCGCTTTCGCGAAAGCTCAAAGACGGAGAGATAATCTTCGTTGATTCGCTCGCGATGGCAGAGCCGAAGACCGCTCTTGCGAAAAAGACCCTCCTTGCACTCTCAAGAGTTTCCGGTTTCGAGAAGATCTCGGACAAACGCGAGAATGCTGCATTGATTGCGCTCTCGAGCCCGACCGAGGCGACAAAGAAGAGCTATCGTAATATCGGTAATGTGCGCACCGTTGATGTCAAGGACTTAAATCCGGTTTCCGTTCTTGGTAGCACCTATCTCGTTATCGAGAACCCAGAAGCATCGCTTGCAGTTGTCGCGAAGCGCGCATCCAAGAAAACGAATTCCAAACTAGAACCTAAAACCTAGTCCCTAGAACCTATTCTATTTATGGCCCTATTCAGACGAAATAAAAAAGGAGACGATAAGGTGGAAAAGCCGGGAGTTTCGGTCCGCGCCGCGGCTCCTGCCTTGAGTTCTGCAACGGGCACAGACCTCTCCCACGTTTTGAGAAGTCCGCGTATCACAGAGAAGGCGACCATGCACCAAGAGACGGGAGTGTACACGTTTGATGTTGCAGAACGCGCGACCAAATCGGAGGTTAGGGATGCGGTGCGCAGTTTGTACGGCGTTGTACCTCGAAAGGTGCGGATTGTCCCAATTCCCTCGAAGCAGAAGCGCAACGCGCGCACAGGGATGCGCGGTTTCGCGCGCGGCGGCAAGAAAGCCTACGTGTATCTCAAGCGAGGTGAAAGTATCACTATCACTTAAGGATTATTAATTTTCAATTTTCAATCAATTTCCAATGTCTTAATTTTGAAAATTAGAAATTGAAGATTCAAAAATTGTATGTCCATAAAATCCTATAAACCAACAAGTCCCGGGCAGCGGCAAATGACCCGCATTGAATACAGGGCGCTTCTCAGCGGACACAAGCCGACGAAGTCGCTTGTGCGTGGAAAGAAGAGCATGGGTGGGCGGAACGCTAGGGGACGAATCACGGTTCGCCACCATGGAGGGGGGCACAAGCGCCGTTTTCGTGATGTTGATTTCCGGTATGACAAAAAGGACGTTCCCGCCCGTATCGCGAGCATCGAGTATGACCCTTCCCGCTCTGCATTCGTAGGGCTTGCTGTGTATGCGGACGGCGAGAAGCGCTACGTTGTTCTCCCGCAGCGGGTGGTGGTGGGGGATACTTTTATTGTGTCGGAGAGTGCACCAATCAAAGTTGCCAATCGCCTGCCGCTTTCGAAAATTCCCGTTGGCACGTTCGTCTACAACATAGAGCTGAAGCCGGGGGGCGGCGGGAAAATGGCGCGCTCGGCGGGGAATTATGCCGAAGTGGTGGCGCAGGACACTCCTTACACGCATCTCAAGATGCCGAGCTCGGAGGTGCGCAGGGTGCTAGACACGGCGTGGGCGTCGGTGGGAGAAATCTCCAATCCTGAGCATCGTCTCGTCTCTATCGGGAAAGCTGGCCGCTCGCGCTGGATGGGCGTGCGTCCTACCGTGCGCGGCACTGCTATGAATCCCGTGGACCATCCGCACGGCGGTGGCGAAGGTCGCCAAGGGCGGGGTCATAGGAGGCAACGTACCAAGTGGGGCAAGCCCGCAGGGAAGGGACAGAAAACGCGCCGCCCCAAGAAGTACTCAAATGTTTTCATTGTTTCGCGCCGCAGGGTTGGAAAGCGCACTTAAATCCTGTATAGTTCCTCACTCTTATGACTAGATCGCTTAAAAAAGGTCCTTACGTGGACGTGAAGCTCGCGAAGAAGGTGAGCTTGCGCAAGCCCACTCAGGGCGGCATCAAGACGTGGGCGCGCTCCTCGCAGATCGCGCCGGAATTTGTGGGCTACACGTTTCTCGTGCACACAGGAAAGAACTTCGATGAAGTATATGTCTCGGAAGATATGGTCGGGCACCGCCTTGGCGAGTTTGCCCCTACAACGAAGTTTGTGAAGCACGGCGGTCGCATGCAAAAGGAAGCTGAAATGGCCGCAAAGGCTGCTGAAGTAGCCGCGGCACAAGCCGCGAAGGCAGCGCCCGAAGCTGCGAGTGCACCGAAGAAATAGTATGAAAGCGCTTCTCACGAACTACCACCAGTCGCCGCGCAAGGTCCGTCTCGTTGCGGATCTAATACGCGGCAAATCGGTATCGCAAGCGAAAGCCGCGCTTGCGTTCTTGCCGAAGAAGTCTTCTCCCGCAGTAGCAAAGCTTCTCGACTCTGCGGTCGCGAATGCCCGCAATCTCGGTATCTCGACAGCGGATCTCTTTGTGAAAAAGGTGACTGTCGACAAGGGGAGTGTAGTGCGCAGCTTTCGCCCCTTTGCGCGCGGCCGCTCCGGCACCCTGAGGAAGACCATGTCTATTGTTTCTTTGGAACTCGCAACCAGCGCCAGCAAACCTGCGAAATTGACGGCGAAGAAACACTCGAAGCTAGAAGCTAGAAGCTAGAAGCTATTCCTATTATGACCCACGTAGTTCACCCATACGCACACCGCCTGGGCGTTATCCGCGACTGGAAGAGCCGCTGGTTTGCCAAGACACCTGCGCAGTTTCGGCAGAATGTCATGGTCGATTCAGCGATCCGCCGCTTCTTGAAGAAGCGTCTGCGCGGGCACTACGTGACATCAGTTGAGATCGAGCGCAGCGAGAAGCACATTCGTGTTCTCATCAAAACGTCCCGTCCGGGTCTCGTCATTGGCCGTGGCGGCGAGGGCTCGATGAAGCTCACGAAAGAGATAGAAGAAGTGGTTCGTAAGGTTCCATCCGCCGGAAAACTTTCTGTGCGGCTCGATATAGAAGAAGTGCGCTCACCGGAGTCTCAGGCACCCGTTGTCGCATATATGGTCGCCGAAGGCTTGGAGAAGCGACAGCCCTTCCGCCGCGTACTCAAACAGACCGTGGAGAAGGTAATGGCGAATCGCGATGTAGGAGGAGTGCGCATAGCAATCGCGGGGCGCCTCGGAGGCGCCGAGATGTCGCGGCAGGAGGAGATCAAAAGGGGTCGCGTTCCCTTGCAGACCTTGCGTGCAGACATTGATTTCGCGCGTGAGGTAGCCTACCTGCCTTACGGCGTGATTGGCGTCAAGGTTTGGATTTACCGCGGCGAGATATTCGAAAAGGATGATAAGAAAAAATGATTTTGCATTTTAACTACGTACTACGTTCTACGAACTACTAACTATTCATTATGTTGGCACCAAAAAAAGCAAAGTTTCGCAAATGGCAGACGGGGCGGAGACACCCGGATAAGCAGCGCACGCCCGAGACGCGCGGCATCACGGTTGCCTTTGGAGCGTTTGGTCTCAAGGCAATGACGCCCGCGCGCATCACCTCAAACCAGATAGAGTCGGCGCGCCGCGCGCTCGTGCGCTCCGGGGGAAAAAGCGCCAAAGTCTGGACTCGCGTGTTTCCCGACAGGCCTTTCACGCAAAAGGCGGCGGAGGTCGGAATGGGAAGCGGAAAGGGCGATGTCGCGGGCTACGTTGTCGAGGTGCGCCCGGGCCGTGTCATTTTCGAGATAGACGGAGCGCCCGAAGATATTGCGCGCGAAGCTCTGCGCAAGGCCGGCACGAAGCTTCCCCTCAAGGCTCGCGTTGTGGCTCGCACATAAACCTATGGACGATCTGAAGAAACAGAATGCCGAAGACCTTAAGAAGACTCTCCTCGAGAAGAGAGAGGCGCTTCGCGTATTTCGTTTTGGCGGAGCAGGGAGTCGCACCAGAAACGTCCGCGAAGGTCGCAACCTCCGCAAAGAAATCGCTCGCATTTTGACCGAAATCCGGAGCCGCGAGATTCCCTCCAGTAATACGAAATAACTATGGAACCTTCGACTCAAAAACGAGGTAAAGTACTCTCGGGCGTTGTTGTCAAAAGCGCAATGAAAGACACGGTAACCGTGCTTATCGAACGGTACGTCAAGCATCCGAAATACAAGAAGTACTTACGCAGAGGGAAGAAGTATCTTGTGCATGACCCGGGAAATACAGTCAATGTTGGCGACAAGGTCGTCATTCGTGAGACGCGGCCGATATCTCGCCGCAAGAGGTTTATACTCGTGAAATAATTTGCATTTCTACGAACCACGTACTACGTTCTACGAACTGTCTCTATGTTGCAAGACCGCTCACTCGTTAAGATTGCAGACAACTCCGGCGGCATCATTGGCCGGGTCTTCAAAGTTTTGGGCGGGACGAGGAGACGATATGCTGAGATCGGCGACGAAGTCGTGATCTCGATTCAAACAGCGCAGCCTCGCAAGCTCGTGAAGAAAAAGGAGGTGCACCGCGCGGTTGTGGTTCGTCAAACGAAGCCATACCGCCGCACAGACGGTTCTTACGTACGCTTTGACGAGAACGCGGTCGTGCTTGTAGCAGGAACGGGCAAAGAGCCGAAAGAGCCAAAAGCGAACCGCGTATTTGGGCCGATTCCGCGCGAAGTGGTTGAGCGCGGATACCAGAAAATCGCATCTCTTGCACCAGAGATAGTCTAGAGATATATGCGTCTAAAAAAAGGAGATAAAGTCTTCGTGATAACGGGCAAAGAGCGCGGTAAGAGCGGCACCATCGTTCGCGTTCTCCCGCGGGAGAATCTCGTTATTCTCGAGGGGATGAATCTCGTGAAGCGGCACCGTCGCCCGGGCGCGCGCAATCGAAAGGGACAGATCGTTGAGCGCGCGATGCCAGTTCACGCTTCGAACGTACAAGTCCTCGACCCCAAGAGCGGCAAGCCAACGCGCATCAAGATCGTGCGCGGGAAAGATGGAGCACGCGAGCGTGTGGCTGTCAGGAGCGGGCAAGCATTGAAGTAGTTTGTAGTTAGTAGTACGTAGAACGTAGTATGAATACAACAACCACAGCTCGGGACAAAATATTCGAGGTTATGAAGGCAGATTTCGGATATAAAAATATCATGCAGTCGCCAAGAGTGCAGAAAATCGTAGTTTCAGTAGGGGTGGGCAAAGTGAATAAAGACAAGAAGCGTCTCGAGCTCATCGTGGACAGGCTTGCGAAGATTACTGGTCAGGCCCCTGCCGCGCGTGCTGCAAAAAAGGCGATCGCGAACTTTAAGAGCAGGAAGGGTGATGTAGTGGGCTACCAGGTGACGCTCAGAGGTGCGCGCGCGAAGGCTTTCTTGGACAAGTTGATTCACATCGTCTTCCCGCGTACCAAGGACTTCCGAGGCATCTCTCCCGGTGCTATCGATGAAATGGGTAACATCACGATAGGCATCAAAGAGCACATCGTATTTCCGGAAACCTCCGACGAGGACTCGAAAGACATCTTCGGCCTTGCCATCACCGTTGCGACGACCGCCAAAAACAAGAAAGAAGCGGAATCATTTCTGCGCCATATCGGAGTGCCGCTCCGAGAAGCAACTGATAAAAAATAAAACAAACGGGCCCGACAGGGGCCCGTTGCACGCATTCTGAGTCAGCTCAGTTGGCGCTGATGACGAACACCGGCCGTCTCATCCGTTCTGAACCTTCCGGCAGGCCTCTGCCTCGGAAGTATTCCCAGTAATGTCGGCCATGTCGTTTTGCCCGCCAGCGACAAATCTTAGTCCACAGATGTGGGTTCTGGTCTCGGTAACCATCGTCGCCGATGTACTCGACTACGACCTCCGTATCGTCAGGCAACGACCCGATTGCCTTTTTCAGGTCTCCGATTTTCATTGCACACTCTCCTGAGCATGAGTGGAAGGAAGGATCACCCCGTCTGGGGGATTTGAACATTGCGACGAATCTTTCTTGTTGTCAAACCCGAATTGACTTTCGAAGACGACTCGACTATATTGTGCAGGCCTCGCAGGGGGCCTTGTTTTTTAGAGTGATCCCGCCCTTTCTATAGAAAGATCGGGATATCGCAGGAACAAGGTCACGCAGGATAGCTTCGTAACCTTGGCCGAAAGGCCTCGGTGCAGAGCCCCGGCATCCTTCAAGGTGAATTCTCTACGTACTACGTTCTACGTACTACGAACTAATCTTCCATGGCAAAGAAATCAATGATCGTAAAGGCGCTCAGAAAGCCGAAGTTCTCTTCGCGCACGGTTCGGCGCTGCTTCAAGTGCGGCCGGCCGCGAGGCTTTATGCGCGACTTCAACCTCTGCCGCATTTGCTTCCGCGAGGAGGCGCTCGAGGGAAACATCCCTGGCATTAAAAAGAGTTCTTGGTAATTTCTACGAACTACGTACTACGTTCTACGAACTATTCCTATGACAAACGATCCTGTGGCAGATCTTCTCACGCGTCTTGCAAATGCCGGTGCAATCGGCAAGCCTTCTGTTTCCATGCCGTTTTCCAATTTCAAAATGGCGATCGCTGAAAAGCTTAAGGAAGCGGGGTATGTGAAATCAATCGACAAGAAAGGCAAGAAGGTACGCAAGACATTGGATGTGGTACTCAAGTACAACGAGGCAGGGAAGGCCGCGATCAGCGGCGTGAAGCGCGTTTCCAAGCCGGGTCGCAGGATCTACCGAGGAGCTCACGAGCTCATGCCTGTGCGCTATGGCCATGGCGCGCTCATTCTCTCGACGCCTAAGGGTGTCATGACTGAAAAGGAAGCCCGCAAAGAGAAGGTGGGCGGAGAAGCACTTTTTGAGATATGGTAGTTCGACTGCGCTCATCATAAATAACCTATGTCCAGACTCAGCAAAAAACCAATCCCGATTCCTTCAGGCGTTGAGGTCGACGTTAAAGACGGAGAGCTCATCGTGAAGGGGAAGGGAGGAACGCTCACACGAACGCTTCACCCCGCCGTTTCTGTTGCCGTCTCGGGGCAGGAAGTGCAGGTAACTCCCTCCGGCAGCTCCCGTCTCTCTCGTGCACTTCCGGGAACGTTTGCCGCACACATCCGCAACATGATTTCCGGTGTCAGTCACCCGTTTTCGAAGAGGCTCGCGATTGAGGGAATCGGCTTCCGAGCCGAAATTGCCGGAAAAAGTTTGAAACTCATGCTCGGTTTTTCGCATCCCGTGGTAGTCGCAATTCCCGAGAGTCTAAAAGTTGCAGTGGACAAGAACGTCATTACCGTCGCTGGTCCTGACAAAGAGGCCGTCGGCCAGTTTGCAGCATCTGTACGAGCTCTCAAGAAGCCCGAACCATACAAAGGCAAGGGCATTCGCTATGAGGATGAGATCGTGCGCCGCAAGCAGGGTAAGAAAGCAGTCGCAACAGCTGCGGCATAGTTTTGCATGACAACTTCTATCAAACAATTGAAACGGGAGCGGCGCCACAGACGCGTGCGCGCAAAGGTTTTCGGAAGTGCAGATCGCCCGCGCCTTTCTGTCTACAAGTCGAATACGCGCGTTGTAGCGCAGATTGTAGATGACGGTAAGGGAATCACGCTTGTGCACGCTTCTTCTTCGGAAGAGAAAGCTAAGACGCCGCGCGAGCGCGCGGAGGCTGCCGCGAAAACTTTGGCCAAGCGTGCAAAGGAAAAGGGCATCACTTCTGTCGTATTTGACCGTGGAGGATTTCAGTATGTGGGAACGGTGAAAGCATTTGCCGACGCGGCTCGCTCAGCCGGGTTGAAATTCTAACGTATGACCGCAGAACACAAAACAGCAGATGAAGAGCAGGTGATTCCGGAGGCGCCGGAAGTTACTGAGACGGCTGTTGGACTTCCTGAGGAGGTGAGTGCGCCGGTCGAGAAGCTTGTCGAGAGGAGACGCTCTCGAGACGGGCGCGGCAGAGGCGGCAGAGGCAGAGGCGAAAGAGGCCGCGACGAAAGGAGGAGCGAATTCTCGCAGAAGATTATCGGTATTCGGCGCGTAGCGCGCGTTATGGCAGGCGGCCGCCGCTTCAATTTTTCTGTGGCCATCGTTTTGGGTGACAAGAAGGGCCGCGTTGGTGTGGGTCTTGGAAAAGCGGCAGATACCGCGCTTGCAATAGAAAAGGCGACACGCGCTGCAAAACGCTCCATGCTTACCCTAAACCTCACGAATAATCGCAGTCTTCCGTACAATATCGGGGCAAAGTATTGCGCCTCGCGTGTTGAAATACGTCCATCTCCCGGACGAGGGCTCGTTGCGGGCTCTTCTGTTCGTACCGTTCTCGAGCTCGGTGGAGTCTCCGATGTGACAGCGAAGATTCTCTCACGTAGCCACAATCCTGTTAACAATGCGCGCGCGGCGGTCGAAGCGCTCCGTGGCATTGCGAAATAAATATGGCAT
>Ga0155800_106_pt3 | contig 11330 bp, 16 predicted proteins | sample RifCSPlowO2_01_FD_107454 | JGI IMG/M metagenome (GOLD analysis project Ga0155800, IMG submission 107454) | Candidatus Kaiserbacteria bacterium RIFCSPLOWO2_01_FULL_54_13 | reverse complement strand
CAAGCCTCGTTGTGCCTCGATCGTCGTCGTTGAGCGCTCTGCGCTGCGACTGCAGGTTCTTGATCGTTTCCTGAAGAGTCTTGATCTGTTCGTGGAGCGCCGCAGCCGTGGTGCCAAGGGCTCCGAACGGGAATGCAAAGACGGAGGCTTTCCTGTCGTCGTCTCTGCCTTGGGACTTGCCCTTGTTGTTGCTCTCGGCAAATGCAAGAGGCGCTAGGATTAGGCTTCCCACGAGAAGGAGAGAGGCCAATCCGATGGATATTGCTCGCATAAGGTATGTGTTGTGTAATGTTATTTTGCTAAAGTTGATAACGTACCGTAGCATTCTACCACGGTACATAGCTCCTAAGACGTCAAATTGGGGAGAATCTTACGAGTGGCAAAAGTCCGATAGCATAAGCCGCGGATTGCGGAAAAACAAAACGCCGCGTCAGACGCGGCGCTTTGTTTCAGACATTTCTGTCTAGACGACCTTGCCAACCTTGGTCGCATTCGGTCCTTTCGGACTGTCTGTAACTTCAAAGGTTACTTTGTCGCCTTCGCGGAGCTCATCGAACTTCACGTTTGTGAGTTCGTTCGAGTGGAAAAAGAGGTCTTTTTCCTGTCCTTCGAACTTGATGAACCCGAAACCGCGGTCGGTAAGACGAGCGATAGTTCCTGTTTGCATGAGCAATAGGATTACACTGTTAAATCAAAAGTATTGCTGAGGAGTGTAGGTCGATCCCTGCTTCCCTGGATCAGCGCCGATTGATGGAGAGAGCGTATCATATGTGGAATACGCTGTCAATCTTTTTTATGACATCGCCAATTCGCGTGCGGGGCAGGTGAATGAGCCCAAGCCGTCGCCCCTTCCGAAGTGCTATTTGGGTGTATCGGTCTTCGGTTCCGTTTCGTGCTTTCCGTCGGTGCAGTTGCATTCGGTTAGGGGCTGACCGTGCTTGGGACAGCCCTCAGCCTGACACACGCCCGGCTTGTCCGAGACTCCTTTGCATCCACCCGTGCAAATGTAGTGCTTCATGCATCTAGTATAGCCTGAAGAGGCTAACTGTGTATAATTTCGAGGTTCTTTAATATTCCGGGGTAACTCAATGGTAGAGTACTTCGCTGTTAACGAAGGAGTTGTGGGTTCGAGTCCCACCCCCGGAGCCAGAATGAGCGTTGTCCCTGACGTTGTTCTGTGTCATGAATATCAAGATCATCAAGAATCCTATCTCGCTCGAGGATGTGCAGATGCTTGCGCGAGAGATATACCGCGACATGGTGAAGGGCGTTGTCGATATCAAACGCGGGGTCATTGCGCTCGGCGGAGAGTGGCATATGGATGCAAACGCCGTTCTAATAGCCGACGGCTCCTCGCAACTGAATGTGTGGGGATTCAATCTACATGTTGACGAGCGCGACAATTCAGCGATCAAGTTCGTATCGCTTATCAACATACGGCCAGCACAAGGCAGCCGGGGCATGGAGATCCAGGATGAGAAACTTCGGAGTGAAATCCGTGCGATAATAAAGCAACTGATCCCCGGCCTCTTTATATGACACATAATAAAGCAGCGTTTTATTTCGCCAACCTCGGCGCGGACGTGCTGCGGTGCGCGCTCGCAGCAGAATCCAAGAATGCGAAAGAATACCATTCTTCTCTTGACCGCGCGTACAGCACACTTCGCCACATCGAGAAAGAGAATCGTCACGCGGCCTACGAAGAAGGCATACTCCTTTTGCGGGGCCTCGAATACGCGCGCGCATCACGCACTCTCCCTGCCTTTCGAGAGGAACTGAATGCTATCATTGAACCGTTCGCGGCTCGTCTGAGCTTCGTTTGAACAAAAAAGAAGCCCGTGGATATACACTCACCTCGCTGAAGCTCCGGCGAAGCGAGTCGGCGTTCACCATTCAGAAGCATTGCGCCGCCCCTCGCCGCGCTGCTCGGGGCGGCGCCAAAATGGGTTCCCTCCTTCGCCAAGGCTACGGACGGGCACGGCGCACTACTTCAAGCGCATCCCTGGAGCCAAGAATTTCTGCGATATACTTATTTTGTGAACAGAGGTTTTATCTCGATTCCTGTTGTCATTGTCATTCTTATCGTGTCTTTGGCCGGCGGGGCTGCGGTGTATTATCAAGCGCAGCGCTCAAAAGAGAAGATAGAAACAGCTGCACCATTCTCGTCGAATACCTCTGCGGGCGAACAGTCTGCCACGAGTTCTGTGGTCTCGCTCGCATTGCGGACACGAAACCAAAGTCAAGCAGCCCAAAAGCTGCCGCCGGAATCTCCCGGTCATCGGATAGATGCGATAAGTGACATGCAACAGCAGTTCGCAGTCCTTGAGGGAGAAATCCAGAATGCACAAGAGAAAAAAATATTTTTCTCTCCCGAACATGCCGCCCGGATTTTGAGTGATCTGACGACTATAGAGGCGCAAGGATACGCGAAAAGTGACGTAGAAAGATTGCGACAAAGGGTCTATGAATTGAGCCCTCATCTTCAGGATCAGACAAAACAAAATCAATCTTCCCCGCAAGCATATATGTCTGCGGCCCAGTCAAATTGCAAGAGTAATCCTTCTCCTATTTTCACGAATGACATCACGGACATGAGCAGGGTTAATTACATAGGTCCTCCACCAACAATGGGTGCTGGTCCAAGTCTCAAAACGCACGGTTATATAGGCACGGACCACGTGCGTGTGCCTCTCTATGCACCCGCTGCCATGACGTTAGAAAGTGGTTCACACTATATCGGCGGTCCATATATGATGGAATTCCGAGTGAGTTGTGAAGTAAGGGTTCGTTTTGGGCACGTTACAGAACCAGCCGAGGAGATTAAAAAACTGCTTCCGAGCGAACCAAAACAAGATAGTAGAACGCAAGAACTAACTCCTATTACCTTTGCCGCTGGTGATCTCGTCGGCTATACGACTGGCACCGATCTTGCCGGAAACTGGGATTTTGGTGTGTATAACTCTGTCGTGCGCAATCGTTACGCCGACGATCCCAACTGGAGCGAAAGCACAACGTACACGACCGCTGTATGTCCGTTCGATTACTTCACTGAGAAGTTAAAACCAGTGTACTTTGCGAAGTTTAACCCCGCTATGCTCGGCGGTAATCCGCCTCACGGTGAGTCATTTTGTAAGATGTAATTCACGGTAGAGAGCGCCCCCGAGCGGCGAAATGAGCTCTTGGGAGCGACCCACCCCCGGATTTGATAAAATAGTCTCATGACCAAACAGATCGCCACTGGTGTGGCCCGCCTGCGCGTTGCGCGCGGGCAGGTACATACGGTGCCGGAGGATTTGCGAAAGGCCCTCAGTTCAGAGCGCGCGGCGCGAGCGGCATGGGAAGACATCACGCCGCTTGCGCGCAATGAGTGGATCTGCTGGATCATCTCCGCCAAGAAAGCGGAGACGAGAAGCCACCGGATCGAGAGGACGCGTACGGAACTTATAGAAGGAGTGCGCAGGCCTTGTTGTTGGGCCGGCTGTATTCATCGTTGAAACAGGATGGTTGGAGTCTGACCCCAATTCCCACATTTTCAATCTGCGGGGGTTTTGCGCCGCCCCTCGGTGCGCACCGAGGGGCGGCGCCGAATTCGGTTCGCACTAATTCAAGCGTACTGAGCAGAGTGTTGGTGTGGTAAGCGACCTATCTCCGTTCAAAAGGGAGTAGAATGCGCCGTACGTATGACATTGTACAAACACACCCAAATCGGATACCTTATCTTATTTGTTGCGCTCGCGGTTACCGTATTTTTTGCGTGGCTGTATTGGAACATTCCGGAAACTGAACCTCGTCATATCGTTGCTGCATTGATGACGGTAATCGTCTTCATACTTGTTTCTTTCTCAACCCTTACCGTGACGATTGACGAGCAGTTTGTGCAGATAAAGTTTGGATACGGTATTTTCCGAAAAAAGTTCCTGCTGAGTGAAATCACTTCGGCAAAGGCGGTGAAAAATCACTGGTACTACGGCTGGGGCATACGGATATGGTTCTGGCCTTATATGTGGATTTACAATGTTTCAGGTTTTGACGCCGTTGAAATTGTCATGAAAAGCGGGAAAATCTATCGCATTGGGACGGATGTGCCGATCGAGCTGGAAATGGCGCTCTGCAGGGTTATACGCTCATAGAATCGAGGCACTTCACGATGGGGTATAATTACCTCATTATTAATCGTCCCTAATTTATATGAACATCTTCAGCAATAGTACGTTTACGTGGTGGCAGATCGGGCTCTTCAAGCTCTCGGTCCTCACCTTTGGCATCGCCGTCGGCGCATACTGGCAGGAGGTTTTTCTGCCGTACTTTACGCCGCTTTTGGTGATTGCGATTGCGAGCGGACTGTACGTCGCGTACATCTACTTCAAACAGCACTAACGAGAGCACGTTTTCTCAAAACATTCAGAGTAGTGTCGCATTTGTCGCATTCACAAGCAGATAGTTTCTGAACTCGGTTGGGTTGAGGAGGGCCTTGCTCTGGTGGTGGAGAGGGGTCATTTTGATGCTACCTGACACCACTTTCTGCCCACCTGTTACCCCAGGAGCAGCAATTTGCCCCGACCCGCTCTTTTCCACCTCACTGTGCATAACGGGCTTGCCTCGAGAGAAATAGTGAGAGAATGGGAGTATTACACATCCAATAGCTAATGCATGCCGTCAATTCTTTTTACTTTTAACAGACGAGAGACACTTTTTTTGATCATCGCAGCCGTTGCAATTGGTGTCGCAGTTTTACTCTATTTTCGCTCTCTTCCAAGTGCGCCAAAAGTCGAAGAAGCAGCTGCGCAAAAAGCGGCCGAAGATGTCGCGAAGGCCGAGAATCCTTTCAGCGCAGACAACCCGCTCGTCAATGTGGAGACCAATCCCTTTGGCAAAGTGAAGAAGGTACTCAACCCGTTTGAACAGTAATATGAAAGCAGCAAGACTCTTTTCAATCGCGTCGTTGGCAGCGGCGATCTTGCTTGTCCTTTCAACTTCCAGCGTCTTTGCACAAGAGGGTCCCTCTGAAGAAAGTATGCGAGCTGCGCTCGAAGATCTCAGTGCTATCTATGGTTCGCCTGTGGTTCGCATCGACCAGGCAAGTGCAATCTGTAATCAGGAGCAGTTCATGGTGGAGTGTGCAAACATCGGGAAAAAGCACGGGCTTTTTCCTGAGGAAAGAGAGCAGCAGGTTAACTCGATCCTATTAAGGCTCAAGGGACGAGTGGTTGATGAGTTAAAACTGTGTGGCGACACCGAGTGTCTCATAAATGTCGCCACAAGGATCGCGCGGGAGTTGAGTGCGGCAAATCCGACACTTGCTCGCGAAGTAGATCTCACGCCACAAGACGTGCAAGATAAGCGCTCAATCATAGAGGTCTCGAAATCAGTGGGAGTTGATATTGAAGAATGTCGAACGATGGATCCTGATACAGCCTCAGTAGAGCTCTTGCGGGCATGCGCAAAACTCGCGAAGCACGAGAGAATCCAGCAGTATATTCCCGAGGAGCATCGCGAGCAGGTGGAGAAGACGGAGAAAACCGCGGAACTCAAGGAAGCACTTGCGAATGGAGAGATTGCTTGTGGCGATGGAACGCTTGAGGGATGCGGCACCTTCTGCCTCAACCAGACAGCAGTGCAGCGCGAGGAAGGTCCTTCCGCTATTCCTCTCATTTGCCGTCAGATTGCTGAGCAATTCTTCGGGCCAGAAGGCGTGCAGGAACTCGAACGCACCTATTCAAACGTGCGTCAAACGTACGAGGGAATTCGCGAAATCTACAGAGAACGAGCTGATAATCCGGAAAATGTTCTCCCCATCGAGAGGGCTCACCCCTTGCCGGGTGTTACCTGTCCTACCGTTGAAAACACGCCGTGCCCTCCCGGATTATATCGGCAAGGGTCTGTCAATGAATTTGGCTGCTACGTGAGGGGCGCGTGTATTCCGTTTAATACCGAGACCCACCCGGAGTGGATGGACAGAGATAAGAATGTCATCTGCCCTGCTATGCCGACGGTTGATTCCTGTCCGGCGGGTGAAGATAAAGTTGTCACATACAGCTCGCCAGAATGTGGCACCTACTACATGTGCAGACCAAGACCAGAGGATCGTACGACGAAGTTCCCCTATAAGTTCGCAAGTGGGCGCGTTGTGGTTTCCTTCGAAGAAGGACGAATCTATTGTTACGAATCGGGTCCCAACGGAGCAACGCTGCGGGGAGACAAAGGTGAGTGTCTACGCTCGCTCGGAATTAACGTTCCCGATATACCTCCCGAAAAGCATTGCGCACAGTATGGCGATGGATGGCACACGATGGATAGCAGCGGCAACTGTTTCAACGAGAGTATGACCGAATACAGATCGCCGGGAGGTTTGCTCCGATCGTGTAGTACGGCCCCAGCCTACGGTTGTATGGAAAACCCCTACCCCGAGCCGCCAGGTGGCCAAAGGGAACAAGTCTGGAATTCTCTCGGGCTTCGCTCGTGGATTCGCGCCGACGCATCGGAGGCACGTATCGCGGATCTGAAAGCAGCGTGCGCAAACGCGCCGTCGGGGACAAACGTATGGCTCCCCGGCGCCGGCACATTTGAGAGTAAGGATTTCGGCATGCCGGACCCCGACAAATGTCGTAAGGCCACGAGCTGCACCTCTTCACAGTACTTCGATGGGACCGAGTGCAAGGAGCAATCTCAAACTATCTGTCCCGCGGGTCACCAATGGAACGGAACAATGTGCACGGGAGGCGATCCCGGCAGGGATATGCAGCGTTGTTTCTACGAGGACGCGACAAAGAACGGTGCCTACATTGGCTATACTGTCTGGTGCGAATCAGATTACAACAACTGCCACGAGGGAAGCGCATCGGGCCCGTCTATAAGTCTCAGCGGAGTCTCGCTCGGAGCACCGTCGCAGTGTGAATCCGGTTGGGACGAAGGCGGCTCTTCACAATGCTCCGACGGCAAAGACAATGACAGCGACGGCAAGATCGACTATCCCGCGGACACGGGCTGCTACGATAAATCTGATAACGAAGAATCGTATCCAAAAGACATCGAGCCGCAGTGTCCTCTCGGACAATATTGGAATGGCTCCACCTGTCGCAGCGAAAGCGACACAGTATCCGGGACCTGCTCTTCAGATATCAAGGTGCTGCTCGGTTCAGGATGTCACTCTATGGGGACCGCGTGGTTTAACGGAGCTATGACGAGCTACGTGCTTCCCGGAAGCGGATTCGTGAAGACCTGTGCGAGTGAAAAGATCTCTGGGTGCAGCGGAACACACACATCGGTAACGTGCCCACCGAACCAATTTTGGAGCGGTTCCTCGTGCGCATCGAGTGAGGGCACGATTTGCGCTTCAAACGAGTATTGGGATTCTGGTAAGGGCATGTGCACGAGCAGCCAGCGTGAGTGCGCGTCCGCAGGTGGCACGTGGGATAGTTCCGTAAACTATTGCCGTATGCCAAACGCTCCAACGCCAACCCCTTCGCCTGGCCCTACTACCACAGGAACAGCTCAGTGCTCAGATGGCAAGGACAATGACAGCGACGGCAAGATCGACTATCCCGCGGACACGGGCTGCTACGGGGCAAGTGATTGGAGCGAAGCATATGAATCCACCACTGGGAACCAGAAAACGCAGGTGTGGAACAGCTACGGCCTCCAATCAATGATCCGCGCCGACGCAGATCCTGCGCGCATCGCTACACTCAAAGAGTCGTGCGCCCTCGTGAAGTCATCGGCTAGCATCTGGATGCCGGGCGCTGGCACCTACTCAAGCACCGATTTCGGCATGCCAGATCCGGGAAAGTGCGCGAAAGCTGCAACGTGCGCATCCGATCAGTACTTCGACGGCTCGAGCTGCACAAGTACAAGTGGTGGTGGGAGCGGAGGCGGGGGGAGCGGCAGTATGCAGCGCTGTTTCTACACGAACGCAACGCGCAACGGCTCACCCATGGGTTACTCGGTCTGGTGCGAATCTGATTACTACAACTGCCACGAGGGAAGCCAATCCGGCGCCTCGATCAGTTTGAGCGGCGTCTCCTTGGGCGCGCCGTCGCAATGTGAGGGCGGGTGGTCGAGCACGTCGAACACCACGATCGGGAGCGAATGTCGCAGCCAAACTTCGCAGTCAACCTGTTCTGCGGTATCGGGATGCTACTGGTACACCGGTTATAGCGGCAGCTATTGTGACAGTAGTGGATCGGCTGCGTCTACTGGCAGCGGTGGTGGATGCGGTATGTACACAAGTGAGTCGAGCTGCAATGCGATGTCCGCATGTCTGTGGCAAAGCAATGCGTGCTCGTACAAATCCGGCAGCACCGGAGGGTCTTCCGGCAGCTGGAGTAGCTGCCCATCGAACCAATACTGGGATACGGTCACCAATTCATGCAGGGGCAACGAGAGCGCATGCGCGGAGGCGGGAGGATCGTGGAGCAGCTCTCAAAACTACTGCGTGATGCCGGGCACCTCGAGCGGCTCATCCGGGAGCTCGACCTCATGTCCTTCGGGACAGTATTGGAGTGGGAGCGCGTGTGTTTCCTCGGGCAGCTCTGGTGCATCGAGCTGCGGATCAGGCCTGTATTGGGATGGGAGCGCGTGTGTATCTTCCCAAACGACCACAGATTACTCGCAAATGCAATCAAGTTGCGCATCTGCAGGGGGCACGTGGGATAGCTCGAGCAATTACTGCCGTATGCCTACCGCGAGTGCAGCAGGACTGCTCGCGTACCTGTGTCCTCCGAACCATGCGTGGAATGGGAGCCACTGTACGTTCGTTGAGCAAAAAAGCCTCGGCTCGTTCGTCGCAAGTGTGATTCAAGCATTTACTGCACTTTTCGGTCGCTGAAAAATGCAGGGTAGTACTCAAGATTTGATAGTCTTCTGACTCAGTTGGGTTGAGGGGGTCCATCCTCATCGGGAGGGGAGGATCCCTCACTCAGAAAAAAATCTTGATCCGGATCCTGTTCATCAGGTTGGTACTAGTTGCCGTGCTCACGGCTGCGCCGGTGAAGACGGTTCCACCAACACCCGCCGTGCCGCCCGGCCCGCCAGTGCCGCCGGTTGCACCGCCGTTGTTGTTGCTGCCGGCACCCGTGACCTCAACGGTGCCGCCCAAGGCGCCCACGCCGCCAGTGCTTCCCGTTGCGGTGTTGCCTCCCGTTCGCGCACGAGCGCGGGTGTCGCTCACGATTGCGCCGCCCGAGGTGGAGGTCGCGGTGATAGAGGAGCTGTTTATGTTTGCCGTCGTCGAAGCAAGCTCGAGATCGATTTCCGTATCGTTCAATGTATTAGACGATGAGGCGGTCGACGAAGCACCGCCCGTTTCGACAAATCCGCCGTCGCCCGCGTTTCCGCCCGCGCCGCCGTTGCCCGCCGTTGCACCGCCGTTGTTGAAGTCACCGGCGCCACTCACTGTTACATCACCGCCCGCTCCTCCCGCGCCGCCGGTGCTGCCCGTTGCGATATTGCCGCCTGTTGAAGCGCTCGCGGTGGTGCTGCTCGTAATCGAGCCCGAGTTGTCAACGCTCACGGTGATCGAGCTGCTGTTAATATCCGCAAACGTAACCGATGCTACCGCGAACGCGCCGACCATTGCGGCAAAGAACACTACCCACGCATCTTTGCTTATGGACATACAATATAAAATTAGTTGGTAAAAGCGAATAACGCACCTGCACTATTCATGCGGGGCGCCTACGCTTCAGGCACCGATACAGCGCACACGCGCCATACTGATCGCTGGTTCCCCATTTCCCAGATCAGTGCAATGCACATGAATTGTAGCATCCAGCACTATCGCAATTGACGCGTCCAGTTCCCGATGTGTACAACCAGCTGGCATGGCGTCTTTGAAAGATTGTCGTGACTCCCTTTTCTATAGATTGTGTTAGCCAAATAACTGCGGATGGCTGCCGATATCAACAAGGACGAGCACTAACACATCATCATGTATCTGGTAGACGAGGAGTAAATCTCCCTTGATATGACATTCGCGGTAGCCATGCCATTCGCCTGAAAGAGCATGGTCTCTATTGCGCATAGGTAATGACCTTCCTTCTCGCAAGAGATGCAGAATCTTGATGAATTCGGCACGTGCCTTCGGTTTGAATGTTCCCGATTGCAAGAGCCTGCGGTATGATTTCTTGAAATCCTGCGACTCAAATATGCGGTACACCTCGCCAGTATACCGCGGTTACTTGGCCCCCTTCTCAAGATCTCGTATCAGTTCTTCCACATTATCGTACCCTCTTCCGCTGCGCAAAGCTTCTGCCACTTGTGCATCCCACCGCGCACGAATTTCCTTCGGACTCCTTTTTGTCGGCTTGAAGGGCAATCCCTTTTCAGTGACCACCTGATGCAGAAAAATTTTAATGCCCGCAGACAAATCAAGTCCGATATTCCTCAAGGCCTTGCTCGCGGCTTTCTTGGTTTTCTCTTCAATCCTGACGTTCACTGTGGTCATATGCGGACAGTGTATACAATGTGCGTACGTTGTCAACTCAGATACAGGCGGAACGACGAGTAGAATACAAACACTCGGCTTCTTGAGTAGTGCAGCCATATTTACACTATGTCAGCCAGTCCGCTCCGAAGACATAGAAAATCCAGTTGATTTGATATACTGCACGCGTCATGACCAACAAGACCGAAGGGGTAATTGCGATACTCGCGGCGCTTTTGGTACTCTTCTCGACGATGCTCGACCCGAAAGTTTCAATGACTATCGCCGTGGCCGCGCTCTTCGCACTGGGCGCGTATCACTTTGTGAGGAAAGATTGAATAGCGGCATATGACCGAACTTCTCGTCAAAACAAAAGCGAAGCGGGAGGTGGTGGATATTACGGATACGGTTAACGAGCTTTTAGACAAAGAAAAAACAGAAGACGGGCTCGTGCATCTTTTCCTCACGCATACCACGGCCGCGCTTGCGACTGCCGATTTAGATCCGGGCGGGACCGACCAAGATTACCTTGATGCTCTGGAAAAGATGGTTCCCAAACTTGCATATCGGCATCCGCACGACCCCTCGCACATGCCCGACCACATCCTTTCAACACTCATCGGAACTGCGCTCACGATGCCTGTTCAAGACGGAAAACTTGTGCTCGGCACGTGGCAGCGTGTAGCGCTTTTTGAATTCGACGGCCCTCGCGAGAGAAAAATAATCTGCCAATGTATATAGAAACGAGTACTTAGAAATGTCTTAAAAAGATGTTGGGTCCCGGGGCGCCATTCGCGCGCACCGGGACCCGCCCAAGGTGCCGCACAGACGCAAGCACCCGAGCTCTTGAGCGGGGAACTACGCCCCTCGCCGTACGGTGATCGCTAGTGGCGGGAGCATCATCTTGACC
>Ga0155800_102_pt1 | contig 11531 bp, 11 predicted proteins | sample RifCSPlowO2_01_FD_107454 | JGI IMG/M metagenome (GOLD analysis project Ga0155800, IMG submission 107454) | Candidatus Kaiserbacteria bacterium RIFCSPLOWO2_01_FULL_54_13 | reverse complement strand
CGACCACGTCGATAACGACGCGCCCATTATACTTACCGCACTCCGGACATGCGCGATGCGAGAGGCGAAGTGCGCCGCACTCACACCTCGATGTGCGCACGCCTAGAAGCGCATGATGACTCCGGCGCTTTGCACTCTGCGACCTGTTCCGACGCATTCTGACTACCATAGCCTTCAGTATACTGCAGGAATTTCCAATTTTCAAGACCCAATTTTCAGTCAATTTTGAAGTTGAGAATTAATTGGAAGTTGAAAATTGATCATTACTTAAGAAGGCTCGTGCAATACGTCACCCGATGAATTTCGCAAAGTCCGAACTCTCTCAAAGCCGCTCGGTGCCGCTCGGTCCCATATCCTTTGTGCGTCTCGAATCCATAACTCGGAAATTTATTCGAGAGACTAATCATAAGCCTATCGCGCCGTACCTTCGCAACAACAGACGCGAGAGAAATCAGAGGCACGAGCACATCGCCATGAATGATGGTTTCCTGCTCATACTTACTCGGAGCGTAGAGAAGGCCGTCCAAAAACACATGCACGTTTTGCGGCGACGGTGCCTGCCCCGAGCCGTGTCGAGGGACGAGATTGCTCACGCTCCTCTGGACGGCCCGGCGCACCGCTCTCGTTATTCCATATGCATCGATAAAAGTATGTTCGGTAAATCGCACGCAAAATCGCATCTCGCCTGCCTTTGTTCGCGCGACAACTTCCTCGTAAATCTCTTCGCGCTTTTTCGGTGAGAGTAACTTCGAATCTTTCACGTCCGGAAACATTTTCAGAACATCAAACTTTTTCGGCACCATCACCGCCCCGATGGCAACCGGCCCCGCGAGTGGCCCCCGCCCCGCCTCGTCCACTCCTATGAGAAATTTCACAATCTCATGATAGCAAGGCTGTGAAAAAACACGGGTGTATACTACCAACATGTCGTCCGCCTTCGCTAAAGCTACGGCGGGACAAGCGCGCGCATTATGACAACTGATTTTGTTCATCTCCACCCCGGTACCACAACGCTTCGCGTTGGCTACGGGGCAGGCACTCATTCGCCTTTGGTATGAAGCCCGAGTTCGTACACCTTCATACCCATAGTCACTATTCGCTGCTTGAGGCGATCCCGAAAATTTCGGAGCTCGTCGCGGCGGCGGCGAGGGATGGACAGCGTGCGCTCGCGCTTACCGACAACGGCAACCTCTACGGCGCCATCGAGTTTTATAAAGCGTGCAGGGAGATGAGTGTAAAGCCGATCATCGGCGTCGATTTCCACGTGGCGCCGCGCTCGCGCACGCAGAAGGAGCACCGCGTGGACGATCAGACCTCGCGCCTCGTGCTTCTTGCAAAGAACGAAGCGGGGTATCGCAACCTCATACAACTCGTCTCCAAGGCGCACCTCGAAGGATTCTATTACCGTCCTCGTATCGATCGAGAGCTCATCGAGCGCTATCGCGATGGCCTCATCGCGATTCTTCCCTCGTACGGCGGCGAGCACGCGCACGCGATACGCCATGGCTCCGCGGCACGAGCGGAGGAAATAATGCATTGGCACAAAAAGATGTTTGGCGATCCGCCAGCTGGCGGATGTTACGTCGAGATAACACGGCACCCCGAAATACACGATCACGAAGAGCAGATGCAGGACGTGATCGCGCGCGCGCAAAGTATCGGCCTCCCGCTTGTGGCGGCGCACGACGTCTACTACCTCGCTTCCGATGATTCGCTCGCGTGCGACCTCGTGAATAAAATCCGCACCGGCAGCACGCTCAATCGAGATGCTGAGAATGCGCCGCGCGATTTTTCGTTCATTCCGCGCGCGCGCATGGAAGAACTCTTCGCTAATCTCCCGGAGGCGCTTGAGAACTCCGCCAATATCGCAGACGAGTGCAGCCTCGAGCTCAAACTCGGCTCGTGGGTCTTCCCCACCTTTCCTATTCCCACGGGAAGTTCGCCTGACAAGGAGCTCGAGGTGCTCGTGGAAGCAGGATTCACAGAGAGAAACGTCAAGAAAAACAAAGAGGCGCAGGAGAGGGCACAATACGAACTCTCGACCATCGGGAAGAAGGGCTTCGCGCCGTATTTCCTCGTCGTCGCAGACCTTCTGCGCGAAGCGCGCGCAAAAGGCATTCTCACCAACACTCGCGGCTCTGTGGCAGGCTCACTAGTCTCCTACCTCTGCGGCATCACGACCGTGAATCCCCTCGAGTACCAGCTCCCCTTCGAGCGCTTCTTAAACCCCGAGCGGCCATCGCCTCCCGACATCGACATGGATCTCGCAGACGACAGGCGTGACGAGCTCATCGACTACGTCAGGGCGAAATACGGAGAAGACAAAGTGGCCCAGATCGGCACCTTCGGCACAATGATGGCGCGCGCGGCCGTCCGCGACGTCGCGCGTGCCTTGGGCCATCCATATAGCTTGGGCGACACTATCGCGAAACTCATTCCTTTTGGCAAACAAGGCTTCCCGGTCTCGATAAAAAGTTCGCTCGAGAGCGTCCCCGAGCTCAAGCAAGTGTATGAAAGTGACGCCGCAAGCCGCGAGGTTCTCGATCTCGCGCAGAAAATCGAAGGCAACGCGCGGCACGTCGGTGTGCACGCCGCAGGCGTCGTCATCGCACCTACTCCTGTCACAGACTACGTGCCCATACAGCTCGATCCGAAAGGCGGAAAAGTGATTACTCAGTACGACATGCACGCAGTCGAAGACGCGGGCCTTCTTAAGTTTGACTTTCTCGGTCTAACCAACCTCTCGGTCCTCGCCGATTCAGTCGCGCGCGTGCGCGAGCGACTCGGCACAGAGATCGACCTCGATCGCCTGCCTCTTGATGACAATAAAACTTATTCGATGCTCTCCCGCGGCGAAACGCACGGGGTCTTCCAGCTCGCGGGCGGGGGCATGACGAGCTACCTCACCGATCTCGAGCCTTCGACGGTTCACGACCTGAACGCGATGGTCGCGCTCTACCGCCCCGGCCCCATGGCGTTCATCCCGGCCTACATAGAGCGCAAGAAGAATCCGAAGCTCGTGAAGTATCTCGATCCGCGCATGGAGCCGATCCTCAAGAATTCATACGGCGTTATCACATACCAAGACGACGTCTTGGAAATCGCGGTCAAACTCGCCGGCTACAGTTGGCTCGAATCCGACAAATTGCGCAGGGCGATGGGCAAGAAAATACCTGCCGAGATGCGTGCGCAGAAGGAGAAGTTTACCAAAGGCTGCGTCGGGGGCGGCATGAAAAAAGAGACGGCGCAGCAACTGTGGGAGCAGATTGAAACCTTCGCAGCCTACGGATTTAACAAAGCGCATGCGGCAAGCTACGGCAACCTTGCCTACAAAACGGCTTACATGAAGGCGAATTTCCCTGTCGACTACATGGCGGCCTTGCTCACCGCAGACGCTGGAGACGTCGAGAAAATCGCGGAGACAGTAGCAGAATGCAAACGGATGGGAATTAAAGTCCTCTCACCAAGTGTGAATGAAAGCTTTGGCAATTTCACCGTCATCTCCGATGCAGCAACGAACGACTTCGTAAGTCGTTCATCCGATGAACGACTTACGAAGTCGAACATACGATTTGGGCTACATTCGATAAAGAACTTCGGTGCAGGCGTCGCAGACGCAATCATTGCAGCGAGAGAAAAAGACGGAGTATTCAAAGACATCGCGGATTTCCTCTCGCGCGTCCCCGACAAGAATCTCAACAGAAAGCAACTCGAATCTCTCGTAATGTCCGGTGCGCTCGACGAAATCGGGGAGCGAGGGAATCTGCTCGCAAACATTGATCTCCTTCTCGAGTACCATCGCGAGCACATGAAGACGCCCTCGGATCAGGGCTCCTTGTTTGGTTCGACTGGCTCACCACAGGCCGTCCTCAGACTGCCCGCAGCTGCGGAAGCGACACTGGAACAACGATTGGCGTGGGAAAAGGAACTTCTTGGCCTTTACATCTCCGGCCACCCTCTCGACAAGTACAAAGAGAAATTGACGCGCCAGCGCATGGACATCAAGACGGGCAAGGAAAAGTTTCCGCGCGGCGTCGAAACAGTCATCGCGGGCTTTCTCGAAACAGTGCAGCCCATTCTTACCAAGAACGGCGAGCGCATGCTCTTCGGCCGCCTCGCCGATTACTCCGACGGCATCGAAATCGTTGCATTTCCCCGCGTCCTCAAGGAGGACGGTGGCATCTTCGCTCCCGGTGCATGCATCGCGGTCAAAGGAAAGTTTTCGGAACGTAACGGGGAACCGTCGTTCGTTATTGAACGCGCGAAGGCACTTTAGCGCTGGACAGTCTCAAAAAAATAAGTTACAAGCAAGACTGCTGGTCTTAACAGGGAGCGACAACATGCCACTGCTATCGCTAGCAGAAAATACCCTCTTGTACCTGAAAGCGAATGATTTATTGGAAGCTGAGAAGAGGATTTTCTTCGAACGGCTCTGTCGCGAAGTCCTCAAAGAGGTCGGCGCTGCGTCGTTCGACATCGAACTATGGCGCCGCATCCTCAACATTAATGAGGGCCCATTCTTCGAGGCGCCCACTGATCCAGAAGCGATCCGGACCATGGTGAGTAGCAGGCTAGAGCGATGCCGCACGGAAGTTGAACAGGATCACTCGCATGCCCTACGTATGTGCCACGCAATCTCCATTGGAATCCGGCGCAACCGTACGAGAGCTGCGTTCGATCATGCGTACGCATCTCTCCAGCGAACCCCGTGACAAGCACGAGGTGCGGCGGTCATGTCTGACATGATGACCGCCGCTTCGTTTTTTTATAGATGGTTGACAGCGCGAGAATATGCGCTAGATTGAGCGTGTCAGAGATTGCTCCGGCTACGAACCGGAGTCCTGCCGAAGGCGGGAGCAAAGGCCTAATCTGACGAGGAAACGAGCGTCCAGCCCCAGTTTTGGGTAATAGGAGTTTCTAAAACTCAAAACTGGAGCTGGAAAACTAGGTGGAACCGCGGTTTTAAGTGAGATCGCCCTAGTGAGTGCCCCATAGGGGCCTTCACTTGGGCGTTTTTGTTTGTTCGGAACGATCAACGTATGCCGGAAGAACCATCCAAAGCAAGCGCGCACGATCACAAGCGCCTCGGGCGCGAGCTCGATCTTTTTGTCTTTTCCGATGTCGTCGGCGCCGGCCTCCCCCTCTGGACTCCGCGCGGAACACTTGTTAGGAACCTCCTAGACGATTTCGTGTGGGAGCTTCGGCAAAAGCGCGGATATCAAAAAGTAGGAATTCCACACATCACCAAGAAAGAACTTTATGAAACAAGTGGGCACTGGGACAAATTTAAGGACGACCTCTTTCGTATCAAAAGCCGCGAGGGCAACGAACTTGCCCTCAAGCCGATGAACTGTCCGCACCACATCCAAATATTCGCGCGCCGACCGCACTCCTATCGCGAAATGCCGCAACGCTACTGCGAGACAACCATGATGTACCGCGACGAACAGTCGGGAGAGCTCAACGGCCTCTCGCGCGTGCGCGCAATCACCATAGACGACGCGCACACGTTCTGTCGGGAATCTCAAGTCAAGGAAGAGTTTCTCAAGGTGTGGGACATCGTCCAGGAATTCTACGGAGCCTTCGGATTCGAGCTCACGATCCGCCTCTCCTTCCACGACCCGAAACAGTCCGAAAAATACCTCGGCGACAAAAAGAAGTGGAAGGTCGCAGAAGACATACTCCGCGCTATCGCGGAGGAAAAAGGCGCTGAAACATCAGAAGGAATCGGCGAAGCCGCCTTCTACGGCCCCAAACTCGACTTCATGGCGAAGGATTCCCTCGGGCGCGACTGGCAGGTCGCGACGATTCAGCTCGACATGAACATGCCCGAGCGGTTTGACCTCACGTGCGTGAACGAAAAAGGCGAAAAAGAGCGCATCGTGATGATCCATGCCGCAATTATGGGTTCGATTGAGCGCTTCCTCTCGGTTATTCTCGAACACCTCGAAGGCAAGCTCCCCCTCTGGCTTTCGCCAATCCAAGTGATGGTGCTGGCTGTTTCAGAAAAACATCTCCCTCACGCTGAGAATGTCGCAAGAGAACTAAACGCGGCTGGCATACGAACAGAACTTCATGCTACTGATTCCCTTGGCAAACGCATACGCGTAGCAAAAATACAAAAAGTTCCCTACTTCCTCGTAATCGGCGATGAAGAAGTGAGCTCAAAGACCGCGACCCTCGAAGGCCGTGCCGGCAAAGTGGGCACCTTCCTTGTCGAAGAGATCATTTTCCAATTACAAAAAGAGGTGGACAGTCGAGCCTCGTGATATAATCCCAATCTATGAAAAAGAAAGTCTTTCGGAAGGATAAAAATGTCGAGTCCCTCATAGAGACAGTCGATTTTATCAAAGACAATATGTCAACGAAGGATGACGTAGACGAAATCAAGAAAACGCTCAATGAGCACACGCGCGACCTCAATACCATAAAGAATGACCTAAAAACTGATGTTGATAAGCGCAAACAGCTCGAAGTCCGCGTTACGAGATTGGAACAGAAAGTCTAAGAACAAAAACTCCCGCTTCAAGTGGGAGTTTTTGTTACTTTCTGTGCCCTGCGTAGCCTTGTGCGAAGCAGGGGAGCTTGCACCCGTCTTGTTTAACTGCGCGTCACGATGATGCGAGGGTTTTCTCCTTCCATCGCGGGCGTGAAGCTCATAGAGTCGCGAGGAGCCGAGACGCTGCGCCTCATCGGCAAATTATCGAGCTCGCGTTCGGCCTTTTTCTCCCGCGTTTCCGTGCCCGAAGGCTGGAAGCTGGTAGCTGGAAGCTGATTCTTGAACATCGCTGGGGTCTCTACTGAAGTCTTCCTCGTGCCGAGATTCGGAAGTCGCACGTTGCCCGCAACCGAGCCGACGAATACCGCGGCACCACCTTTGTAGTAGAGCACGAGGTATGCCGAGGCAAGCGCGAAGCTCAAGAGCCCGGCCCAGTACACGAGGTTGCCGAATGTGCCGAAGTCAAAGCCGGTGTACGGGATCTGCGTCAAGGAGACGTAGGTACCGGAGACGTTCACATATGTCGCACAGGTGCGCGTGCCGCCGGGGCCGGAGACAGTGAGAACGTAGTTGGTCGAAACGTTCGGACGCACGGCAAGCGTGCCGTTAGGGGCAACCATGCCGATTCCGTCGGAGAGCCATGCGCTCGTGATTCCGCCACCATAGCTCGTCCAGCTCAAGAAGGCAGTCTGGCCGTTCTGGATGTTGGTAGGAGAGGCCGAAATGGTGCAAGAGATGTTCGGATAGATCGGAGTCGGATAGATCGTCTGCGGGTATGTGTAGGTCTGCGGGTAGGTGTATTGCACAAGGTACTGGGGCGGAGTCGTGTAGACCGGCGTCACCGGTGCCACACCCGCGTTGAAGCTGTTGTTGATGGAGTTGTTGCTGTTGTCGACGTTGTTGACGTTGGTGTTCGTGTTCGTAATCGTGTTCGTGTTCACGTTGACGTTCGTGTTGGTGTTGGTACTGGCCGTGTTGGACGAAGGTCGCGTTACAACAGGAGGCTGAGGCCGCGGGCTCGGGTAGCTCACCGGGTACGAAGAAGAATACTTCGGCGCCGTCACCTTGATCGGGTACGAAGATGCATACGAAGGCGTCGAGCAGTACGCACACCCCGGCGTCGAGTAGCTGTAGCAACTAGAGCCACAGCCTTGCGAGTAGCTAGGCGTGTATGAGTACATCACACCCCCTTCCGTATAGCAGCCGTAATCACACGTGGTGTGGGAGCAGTCGTAGCCACATGCATCGTAGCCGTAAGGGTCGTAACCCAACGGATCATCATAGCCAAGAGGATCGTAGCCGTAGGGATCATAACCGTAGGGGTCGTAACCAGACGGGTCATAGCCTGATGGATCGTAACCGTAGGGGTCGTAACCCGATGGGTCATAACCTGATGGATCGTAACCTGAAGGGTCATAGCCCGATGGGTCATAGCCAAAGGGATCGTAACCATCATCCGCATGAGCAATTCCGACATATGCGCCAAAAGAAAATACAAGCCCGAGCGCAAGGGCGACAAACAGCACGAGAACCGCGTTTACTTTTGATGCACTTGTCATAATTTCTCTTATGATTTGACTAATAAGCTTAATAAACTTGTAATTTGAAAACGGTGGCATTATATCAGGCTAAATTGGATTGTCAAGACCTTTGGGTTTTACCTCAACGTCATCCCAAAAAACTTTTCTAGTAGTAAAAGAGAGAGAAGGTGTCGGCAGGCAAACGCGCCTGCCGACAACCTCCAGTGTAGTAACCGCCGATCAGAACGCGCGGTTGCACCACGGCCGCCCGCCGGGGCCCACACCGAGGTGATACCCCGCTGCACATGTCGGCGGCGGAGGCGCGAAAGCCTGCGCCGCAACCGGACCGACATAGCCCGGAGCCGCGCACGCCGACGTCGGACACGTCGGCTGACGGTAGACCACCGGCGGCCGGTAAACCGGCTGCAGCTGCGGACACACCCGCACCGGCGGCCGCCAGTGCTGGACGGGACGCTGCCACTGGCAGCGCTGGCCGGCTTCCGCCGAGCCCGGGGTGAAGCCGACTAGCGCCAACGCGGCGATCGCGGCCGAAGAGTAAAGGATCTTGTTCCTCATGAATTCCTCCATGGAAGGACCTGTCTCAGAGAGACGGGTTGAGGCGACTCTGCATTTGCGGGTTTGCATTTGCGAGAGTCCGACACATGTTGACCTCATGATGCTAAGGAAGTCAATCTGTATCGGAAAATCACAAAAAGTTCTCCGGAAGCGACGCACGCGATGTGCGTCGCTTCCGAGAGTTGACAGGCCTCGACTACTTGCCGGGCCACTCGCGCCGATTGCACCACGGCTGGCCGTCCCGCGTTCCCTGCCAATACCCGGTGCCGCAGGCGCCCTGCGGTCGGGTATCGGTAGCCGCTGTGGCTGTCGGAACCGCAGGTGCGGTGGTGGTCGGAGCCGGCCTGGGGATTGAAGCTGCCGGAGCTGCGGGCAGCGCGTCGCGCCGTGCGAAACTCGGCATTGACCACGTCCATTCGTTCTTGGACTTGTCGTAGCTGGGAGCGAAAATGTAATTCGTCCCAATGACGATGGCGATGACGAGGATTACCCAGAGGGCAACCTTTCCTGGCGTCATGATGATTCTCCCTTGATGCCAGTTGCGAATGACCGATGACTTCTCATCGGCCGGTGAAAGCCGTCGGAAATTGAAGAAAGTACTCCGACGGAGCGGTTGTTATTATATAACAGGTAAGGGAGTTTTGTCAATAGCGAAACTTGGCTCTAAACCTACGAAAATCAGTGCCCTATAAAAGAAACACGGCGGAACGCGAGGCGCCCGCCGTGCTTTCGATGTTCCTGATCGGTCGTCTACCGACGCGACCGTTCGACAGTGAGCTCGTTCTGGAGCTGCGTGATCCGGAAACCGAGCCACGACAAGATGATCACGTCGAAGTAGACTGTTGCGAACGCCGCGACGCCGGCGAGCCACTGCCACGGCGCGAACCAGACGAACGGGTTCCATATGCCCATGAATCCGGCATAGAGGAGCGGTTTGCCGACTACGATGGCGATGAGTGCGTACCACGGCCACTGCGATCGCGAGTAGTCCTTCATCCCCATGTCGAGAGTCTTGAGCGGGTCGGTGTCCCGCTCCTTGATCATCTTTGCGTTGACGCCGAGATAACCGAGGCACACGAGCGCAAAGCCATACGCCAGAAACGTGTGGATGAAGTCGAAAAGCGGATGGGCCTGCCCGATGTTGCCGGGCAGTCCGAGCATCACGATGATCGCCGCCGTGAATGCCCAAATCGACTGGTAGCCGAGCTTCTCCCAGCGGTCGGTCTCAGTATAAGTAATCGTTGCGCCTGCAGGTATGCCAGTTCCAGACGGCATGATTTCCTCCCATGCCAATGCGACCGGCTCAACGAGCCAGATCTAGGTTGAATTTCCACCGTAGCGACGAACTCGCACACGGTTCTAGGAAAATAATAGCCTGAAAAAGAGGTTTTGTCAACTCTTCTTCTCCTCTTTCGAAGATAGCGCCTCTTTCATTTCCTTGAGTTTTCGCATTGTTTCGAGCCCCTTCTCCTGAATGTCCATTACCTTTCCGTCTGCAGCTTCCTTTTCGAGTGCATCGGTGTAGAAAGACAGAGCGAGTTTGCCCTGCACGTCTTCCGGAAACTCGGTGAAATGGTCGAGTACAAAGCGCTCAAGCGCTTTTTCGTCACCTGCTTCAAGCAATACATCAAGCTGTTTTCTTAGTTCCTCAGGAGTCATACATTATGGAAGTACACTCTTGATGTCGTCTCTGGTGCGGGTCCCAAACAAGAACCCGAAAAGTGCTGCCAAGATCCCAGCACCCTTATATTTTCTTTGTTGATCGTAGAATTCCTGCGCGACCGAATTTTTGACTCTGTCGATGTCGGCCGGCATGAGACTACCAACTCTTCTCCTAAGCCGTTTCGCTTCAGCTCTTTTTGCTTCCTCAAAACGCCGTTTGATAGCTTCATCGCCGAGCCTGCCTTTTGCGTGCCTGAAGTCGCCAATGGTGCGGAGGTCATACTCATTCTTTTCCGCCACTATAGGGCCACCTTCGAGCATAAACTTCTGCATCGCAAGACGCATGTCTGTGTTCAGTGTTCCTGCGAGCATCTTCCCAACTTTTTTGAGGTGTACATCACATGCCTGTAAAAGCCGGTGCTCCTCCTGCAGGTTCGTGTAGAGTTTCCGACCGCCGCGGTGGGAAAGCGCGCCGCTTGAAACAAAGTCGACAGCTGTTTTGAACCACCCGTATTGCTCACGCACGAGTCCTGCAAGGTTGTCCTTGCTTGTGAGTGTGAGGCCAGATTCGGTCGCCTTTGTGTACTGCTCTTCACTAATGCCATAACGAGTGAGATTGTCGCTGACTCGCCTATCCAAGAGTCTCGCATCGCGGCCTGTGCGAACCTCATGAACTAGCCTTAGCAGATCGGAGAGTTTCTTGAATTGTTTAGGATCACCCATTGCCATCTCCTCAACAGGCGCATTCAGGAGTTGAACAAACTTCTCCGGTCCCACTTTGCCGACAACTTCTGCGATGCGTTTGTCGGTAAACGCGATGCGCTTCAACTCCTCGGGCGTTATCCTTTCCTGAACAGATTCCAAGCGGGCACGCTGCGTGTTGTACCCTACGCGCGCTTTCTCAAGAAACTTTTCTTGGTCGGGCAGGAGGACTGTCCCGCCCTCAAGTGCTTCAGCGACCTCCTTCCCCTTCGTAGCATCAAGCTGGTAGAGATAGTGGTTGACGAAAAGGTCATGCTCTCTCGTATTTCCGAATATCTCCGCAAGAGGGCGATCATGTTCGTCAGGATCCAGAGATTCACCAGATACAGGATCCGGGAGTGCACCGCGGCGTTTGGCAGCTTCATGAGCGTCTCGCCGTCGGTAGCTCTTCTCCAAACTCATTGGAATCAGTATGACAAGACTGACGCCTCGCGCAAGGCGTTGTATGACCGCAGGTAGTTTTGCACTCCGCTGTTAATGACTCGTACTGTAACAAATACTGCACTGGTGAC
>Ga0155800_109_pt3 | contig 11754 bp, 11 predicted proteins | sample RifCSPlowO2_01_FD_107454 | JGI IMG/M metagenome (GOLD analysis project Ga0155800, IMG submission 107454) | Candidatus Kaiserbacteria bacterium RIFCSPLOWO2_01_FULL_54_13 | reverse complement strand
ATAGCCGACGTGCCGGTCGGTGTCTTCTTCTCGGGCGGCACAGACTCGTCCTTAATCGCCTCAGTCCTCCACAGAAGAGGCGTCGATCTCGAGACTTTCAGCGTCGCGCTCCCGGAGCGCGATAAGGACAAGCGCTACTTCTCCGAAATCGCCTCGCATCTATCGCTCAAGCGAAACGAGTACGACTTCGGGGCGGACGAGTTCGAGTCGGTGTACGGAGAGGTAATGGAGAGATTGGACGAGCCTCTTGCCGACACATCCCTCTTCCCGACATATTTCATATCGCGCAAAGCACGGGAGCACGTGAAGGTCGTGCTCTCAGGAGAAGGCGGCGATGAGCTCTTTTTCGGCTACTATCAACAGGCGGCGCTCGCGCGCATGCGAAACCGGAAGGATAACGGCATGACCGTTCTCGATCGCGCATATCTGTCGAGCCCCGATTTTAGAGGCAAGAACGCGATCTTTCAGAAGCTCTGTGCGATCCTCAAGCAGCCTATCAGCCTCTACCTCTCGACTTCGGCGCCCGCGCGGGACATGAGCGGGGTAAACGCGTGGGCCGCCGGAAAGCATGCGATTGCACAGGCAGCGCACGACCCCCTGTACTTCGACCGCGACATCTACCTCGAAAACGACCTTCTGCGCAAGACGGACCTCGCAACGTCTTTCAACTCGATCGAGGGCCGCGTGCCGCTGCTTGATCCAAGAATCATAGCCTCTGCGCCTGCATTCGAGAATGAATTTGTATCGGGGTCGACGTCAAAGCCGATTCTCAAGCGCATGCTCGCGCGCTATCTACCGGAGCATCTCGTCCACCGCCCCAAGAGCGGTTTTGGTCTCCCAATCCGGGGCATGCTCGAAACTTCGAGCGCGCTGAAGTATGACCTCGAGGATGCCATTTCATTTCTGGAGGACCGCGAACTCGTGACTATTTATCTTCCCCGCTCGCGAGATATCCTAATCAAGCGTTATCCATTAGCGTGCTTCGCGCTCGTCGCTCTGTACCGAACGATTCAAAACAACGAGCGATTCATTGGGAGATCAAACTGACAAACCTCTCCATCTGTGTCTCATACTCGCGATTGCGCTTCACCAGTTCGTACCCACCCCTCCCCTTCGCTTCTAATAAACCGGGTATCTCGCACAACTTCCGCAGTGCCTCCGCAAGTGCTTCTGGAGAGCGCTCCGCAACCAACACACCCGCGCCATCGTCGACAAATTCGCGCATGCCCGCAATGTCGAACGCGACGACAGGAAGCGCGAAACTCTGCGCCTCGGAGACCACATTTGGACATCCTTCATATTTCGAAGGAAGCACGAACACATCGTGGGAGCGATAGAGCGCTTCCGTTTTATCGGGCGACACCCACCCGAGAAAAACGACCCTGCTGGACGCAACCCGCTGCGCGAGCGCTTCGAGCGAAGCGCGCTCTCCCCCGTCGCCCCCGAGCGTGAGGACATACCGCGCGGGCAGATGTTCCATCGCGCGAATGAGAACACCGAAGTCCTTCTTCGGCATCAAGGTCCCGATGGCCAGAAGCTTGAAGGCGCCTTTCGCAGAACGGGAGCGAACTGTGAGTTCGGGAACGCTGACACCGTTGTAGATAACGCGGATCTTGCTCTTTAGCCACGGTGCGTACGAGACAAGAGATCCGCCGACGGCATTCGATACAACAAAAATCCGTCTGGAGAAAATACCGAGCGCCATGTCGCCGAGTTTGTATAGCAAGGGTTTTATGTCCGCCATGTTCGCCTCCCGTGTGTGTAAGGTGAGCCAAGGGGCGAAAATCTTGAGGATTCTAGCGATGAAATTCGCCTCGTTCAGCGTACTGTAGAGTATGTCGGGACGTATCCGCCGCGCGAGCTTCCAGAGCTGCACTACTCCTCTGATATCGAAAACGGAAGCAATGTTGAGTACGTGGAGATTCTCGGGAGGAAGCGCGAGCTTCGGCGCGAGCACATTGTCGGAAAACATCGTCGCGACATGCACGCCGAATCCTCTCTTCGAGAGCTCATTTGCCTGCGCGACAAAAACGCGCTCGGCTCCTCCGATCGTGAGCGAATTGATAAAGAAGAGTACCCGTTTGCTTCCCATACTATTTCACGGCGCGCACAAAATATGCAATCGGCATCGGGTGTGCGCGCCGCACCGAGGCGGGAATGAGGCGATCCATGAGAATCGCGAGCGGATATATGAGCGCACGCACAACGTTGAAAACATAGAACGGATGCTTGATCTGCACTGCGGCGCTCGCGCGCTCTCCCATCCGCTCAACCTCCACCATCGAGAAACCCGCGCGGCGGCAGAGCCGCTCCAACCCCTCGGCCGTGTAGCGCACGTAATCGTGCGGCTCGGGCATCTCGTTCGCTACGAAGGGCGATGCGACAAGGCATGCCCCTCCAGCCTTCAGTACGCGGCGAATCTCCCTCATGAGCGCATGCGGATCTTCCGCGATATAGATCGCACTAAAAAACAAGACGGTATCGAAGGATTCATCTTTGAAAGGCAGGGGTTTGTCGAAATCGATAGGGACAACTCCCTTGCTCGCCTCGCGGTCGGTTCGAACGAGCTCTATCCCCCTCGGCAAAAGCGGAAGGTAGCTTGGGCGCGCACCGCCTGCAAGATCAAGGACGCGCCCTGAAAGAACGGCGCAGCGCACGCGCACAAACTCATTGAAAATCGTGCGGCCGATGGTTTTTCCCGCGAGCGCGCCGCGTATCGCGGTCAACACTGATACTCGTATCATCTCCATAAGCGTTTAAGTGCTTCGTACCGGCCAATTACAGACGATACCTTTCCTTTGAATTGCACGAACGTCGTTGACCGGTCCACAGAGTTCCGTGGGAGTTCCAGAAATTTCTCTCTGGAGGTAACTATGCCTTCTCTGACAGTCACTGCTGCCTTGAAACCACACTCCTCCGCAACCCTGACAGTTTCGTCTGTGTAATTCCCATAAGGGTACGCAAATAAACGTGTCTGCTTGACGAGAATCCGCTCGACTGCCTCCTTAGACTTTTTCATTTCTTGTAGCGCTTCTTCTTTAGAAAGCGCTGAAAGTTTCGGATGAGTCTCGGTATGCGGCTCGATGTCAATGAGACCCGATGCTTCCATTTCCCTCAATTCGTTCTCGCGAAGATACTGGAGACCGCTCTCCTTATCTCTCTGTCCAATTCGTCCGGTAACGACAAAAATAGTTGCGGGAAATCGGAACCTTTTCAGAACAGGAAATGCGTGCGTATAGTTGTTGCGAAATCCATCGTCAAAGGTGAGGACAACACAGCGATTGAGCAACGATTTCCCCTGCAAACGGCTCGCGAGCTCTCCGAGACTGATGACACGATACCCATGCGATGCGAGATATCCCATCTGCATCTCGAATACAGCGGGCGCAACAGAACTGAAATGATCGAGCCTCTCCTCAATCGAGTGGTACATCAATATCGACGTCCCTCGCAGATCGCTCCAGAGTGCGCCGAGCGCTAGAAATAAAGCATCTTTAAGAATACTCATGAGTTTAATATGCTCATAAGTCGCTCCGTGAGCAAAGAGAGTGAGTGCTCACGCAAGACGTAGGCACGGGAACGCGCCGAGAGATCTGCGCGCGCGTGAGCATCCATGGCGAGCGCCGCGCGAATTCCGCGAGCGACCGAGCCGGCATCGGCGGGATCGACAATAAGCTCGTCCGGAATAACGCCTCGAAGCACTTCGTTTGCCGCGACCACAATGCAGCCAGAGGCCATGGCCTCCCCGATCGTCTTGTCGAAACTTCCCGACGGTGTCAGATTGACGTATATCGCATGCGACGCGTAGAGCGCAGGTGTCTCGTCGTTGCGAACGGCCGGATGAAATGAGATGCCTTTCGTCCCGGCAAATCGCTTGCGCAACGTTTCTGCATACGCCTCGCGTCCCGGCGTGGGATCGCCGTACACATTCGCCTTGAATAGCACGCTATCTTTGGCAAGCAAGGCGAGTGCCTCGAGAAAAACATCGGGATTTTTTACCGCATCAAGACGCCCCAAAAAAAGTATCGAGTCTCTTTCGGCCGAATTCGCTCGCGGCTTGAAAACTTCCGTGTCAATACCGATGGGCATCTTAATCGCGTTGCTGAAGCCTGCTACGTACGCATCAGGCGAGGTATAGCATACTGTGTGTGCAAGGAGGGACGCGATGCGCGTAAGCAAGGATCCCTTCTTGTGGTTTCGCCAGAGAACTATCCTTTTTCCACTCAGGCGCCAAAAAATGCCTCCGAGAAGTACATACTCCTGATTCATGTGCACAAAGACCGCATCGTACTCTCTCCTTAGAGACCACGCGTATCGAAAGAAGCGCGAAACGTACTTGAAGAGCGAGCGGCCAGTTTCCTTCCCAAGAGAGTGGATGGAAACATTGGGAGATAGCCGGTGCTCTCCTTCTTTAAGGCATACAACGTGCACACGTAGACAGCGCGTGCCAAACGCTTCCAGCCAGCGATGAAAAAATCCCATCGCTTGATCATCTCTGTCGACGGCTTGTGTCGTGATGAGAAGTCGCATTCATCAAGTATCTCACTTATTTCTCTTCAGCGCCCCGTGCTTGATGTGTCGCAAAACACCTTCCCCGTACACGCCGCGCAAGAGATCGAAATCTTTCTTCGATGCTAGAAGGAGTGCGATGTTCTTCTTCTGGAGCGCATCGAGGAACGCCTTTCCCTCGGGATGCTTCACTGCAGAAGCGTAAAGGTGTGCGAGCGATGCAATATCCTTGATGAAGCACGCGCCTCCCGCGCCGCGGCCGCCCTTGTGTACCGGGTGAGCGTAGCGATTCGGGACGAGCGGATCGGCGTGGACTGCCTTTTCTATGGCATCCCAATCGCATCCGAAATGTTGCGCGAGATCGTACATGATATTGAAGGCGATAACCTGAGTGTATCCGCTGAAGTTGTGAGCATACTTCACGAGTTCTGCCTCCTCGCTCATGCACGTGAGAGAAAATGGTGCTGTGGGAAGTATCGAGTGGACGAGTTTTGCTGCCTTCCGGTGTTTTGGGCTATTCGACGGAATTCCAACGATATTCGAGAAGGGGCTGTCAGTATCAAGTTGCGCCGTCGCGACGCTCAAAAACTCCGGCGAGCACAGCACGAGTGTGCCAGAGAATTTTTTCTGCAATCGGCGCGTCGCTCCGGGCTGGAGTGTTGACTTGATGATCGCGATTTTACCCTTCCCGACAAGAGAAAGACCTTTCTCGACAATCGAGGCATCAAAGCCTCTTGGAGTTGTCGGCGTCGGCACGCATACGAACACGATATCGCAATCCCGTATCTTTTCCTTATTCGCGCGGTATGGCTCTTCGAGCGAATAGCGAACAACCGAGAACCCGCGCTTCTCAAAGTTATTGGCGTAGCTTCCGCCTACATACCCCTGGCCGATAAACCCCATGACTGGTCGTTTCGCTGGCATGAGGAGGCATCATACTGAGAGTCGTCGAAAAAAGCAAGTCTTTTAGGCTTATTTTCGGACACTTTCTGCGACGTCGTCGCAGTACGCGCGAACATATTCTTCGAAATTCTTGTACGGATGAATCTTGAGATGCCCTTCACGAGGACCGCTTTTGAACCACTGCGCAAGAGCATCCGAAAATTTCTCTGGCGACGCGACTATCGCTCCGGCTTCTCGCGCGATACCGACGTCAGTCGAAAGCACGGGCTTCCCGGCCGCGAGTGCCTCAACAATAACCAAACCATATCCTTCGTATTGCGAAGTGACGAGAATGACGTCGGCAATCACATAGTATTGTGTAGGATCAACATGACCCTCAAAGTACACTCGATCGCGTATGCCGAGAAAGTTTGCCTGTCGTTCAAGTGCCTTACGCTTTCGACCACTACCCACAATAATGAGACAACTATCGTATGGCGCTGACTCTGCAAACGAATGTAACGCGAGCGCCACATTTTTTTCTGGCTCGAGACGCGAAACAACAAGCAGCTTCGTTTTATGTTTTTCGAACCGCCGCCTCAACCCTTCATCGGATGAAACATTTTTTCTCTCAACATCAGTAAAGATCGGCAAGACGGTAATCGGTACTGGAAGACGATACTTATCTTGAATTGATGCTTTGATGCGCTCGGAAACTACTCGAATACGCGATGCTCTTCGCAAAACAAAACCGGAAATGAATACACGGGCGCGGTTAATGAATGATAGCCGTGCATATTCCGGAGAAAGAAAATCGGTGTGCACCTGCACATGAAATTTCGCCTTCGTCCCCATCATGCCCACTAATGCAGCAAGACCGACCTCAAAAGGATCTTGAACAGTTACAACGTCGATGTTGTATCTAGAGATGATTCCCGCAATGCTGAATGTTGCTTGTATTCTTCTCGAGAGCGATCTGAAGAATGCACCGTACGGAGGCACTGGGTAAATCGTCAGATTTCCGTCCCGGACGGCAGACATTGGTCCTTCGGAAACAGACACAACATGCAGCTCCTCAAAACACTTCGCATAGGCGCGATGTCGGCGTCGCGTTGCGCTCCCTTCTTCAAATATTGTTCTATCGGTACTTATCAAGAGGACGCGCATGATTTCAAAAGCGAGGCGGTCGCCTCGACTGTCTTGTCAATCGAAAAATCCATCGCGCGCTTTTTTGCTGCTTCGCCGAGTCGCTGACGCAGACTCACATCGCTAAGTACCATTTCAAGAGCCTTCTCAAGAGCCGCTTTGTCTCCAACATCAATGAGTATCCCGTTCACACCATCCCGGACAACTTCGGGGTTTCCTCCGGCTCGCGTCGCAATGACAGCAGCACCGGTCGACATGGCCTCAATAAGCGTGTGAGAGAGGCCTTCGTAGCGCGAATTGAGTACGAAGACGGCAGCGCTCGCGAAAATCTCACGAGCTTCACTGTGAGAGACACGCCCACGAAGCCTGACGCGCGCACCAGCGCCGCTCTTGCGAATCCGTTTCTCAAGTTCTTGCGCCTGTGGACCATCTCCGAGGATTTCGAGCTGCCATTCTTTGTGTGCAGAGATAACGTCAATGAGATCTTCAAATCCTTTCCACGGAACAAGGCGGCCGGACGATACGATCATGTTTACTCGTCGCGTTGTTGGAAGCGTCTCGGCAATCTCGATCCCGTTGTACACAACCTCTACCTTCCTTAGCTTTGTTGACCAACCGGAGACAATTCGGGCAAGGTACTGGCTCGGCGCAATGACGCGATGGGCGCGACTGACGACAAGCCGCTGTACTAAGCGGAGAATTCCCACACCCGGGCCGTATGAGAGATTCTGAAAATCGTCGAGCGACTCTCGCACGCCAAAACGTTGTGTTCCCTGCTCCCACGCGTAGTCACCCGGCACACGAAGAATGAATTTCTTTCCTGTGAGAAGCGACACTATTGCAACAGGCAGTCCCGTTGAAACAGTATCCTGTACGAGAATGAGATCCGCGCCGCGCGCCTTCTGTACAACTTTCCATGCGTACACAATATGCCGGATAACTGGCGGAAGACTTCGTACCGTGCCAAATGGCAGGACAGACACATCTATTCCATAGCGAGGTAGCTGCTCCTCGAACAATTTCGCGTATGTCGCAGGGCCGCCTATTTCAGGCGGATAAAGACCGGTCGCGATAAGGACTCTCATACGGTCGTGAGTGGATCGAATATTCGTGCCTTCATATCTCGTGTGATGAGATTCCAATCATATTTCTCCTCCGCAAGCGCTCTCGCGTTTTTCACAATGCGCGCCGTGAGCACTGGATCATTCATGTAACGCTTCACGGCACGTGCAATCGATTCGGGATCACGCACGTTGCAAAAAAGGCCCGTTGGCTCGTAGTCTGGATTTCGATCGGGATCAAAGAGAAAATCCGGAATTCCGCCGACGGGAGTTGCGACAACGGGAATCCCGGCAGCAAATGCTTCCACAAACGCGCTTCCCATACCCTCGATGATCGAGGGACGCACAAAGATGTCAGATACCTTGAAATAGAGCGGGAGTCCCGCATGATTGATGTGACCGAGAAAAACGACTCTTCCAGCAACTCCGGATTTTTTCGCAATCATTCCGAGTTTCTCCCGATCTTCCCCGTCGCCCGCGATGAGAAATTTTACGTGCGACGGGAGAGAGGCAAGCGCCCGAATCACATCCTCAACGCCGCGCGAAAGGACAAGGCGCGATGCCGTGAACAGAAACACATCACCCATGCTCTTTCCCAGCTTTTGCTTCAACTCTACAGCCTCATCCTCCGGCGGAGTAATCGAGAATCTCGCGATATCAACGCCGTTGGGAATCACATGAAGAGATCCTTCGTATCCAACGCTTCTCGCAACCTTCTCTATAAATTTTGAGATTGCCTTTACCGCGTCGGCCTTTGTATAGATCCGCCGATAGAGCGGCCATACGAGGCGCAAGAGCGGACGTGCCCTGAGACGCTCGTATGGAGTCCCATCCTGTAGTTCCAAAAAAAATGGCGCGTGCTTGCTTGTTCTGCGAAGCTTTAGCGAAGCAGAAAAAAAGAGCGCCCCGAATCCGGCTTGATTCGCCATCATCGCCCAGATCATGTCGTATCGATTTGTACGATGGAGCGAGAGTGCCTTAAAAAACGAGGTGAAGGGAAAAAGTATCTTTGCAAGCCTGCAAGACAGCGGAAGCGCTCTGTCCGAGACTTTCACGTATTGAGACGTAAACCCGATCCGATGAACTGTGATGTTTCCTATGTGCTCCACCTCCGGCAGATTCCGATCAAATCGGAGCGTAACCATGTCGAATTCGTACTCCCATGGATCAATGCGATCGGTGATTTCCTTGATCGCAAGCTCCGCCCCGCCGATGTACGGCACGTATGCAAGAGAAAAAATGAGTACGCGCTTCATTTTTTCTGCCGCTTAAGCGATTCGACGTATTCGCGCACTGTGTGCTGCGGCTTCCAGCCGAACTCTTTTTCGATACGAGTCGTATCCACTATTGATTCCATCCTGTTCCCCTTCCTCTCAGGAAGCATGACGATGTTGTCAGTGAACATCTTTGCAACCTCCAAGACCGTGTACGATTCTGGAGAGCCGATACCATATTCATCTCCCTGCCCCTTCTCGCCGACCATGAAAAGCCCGCGCGCGATGTCCTCTACATGTGTGAAGTTGCGCTTCTGCGTTCCGGGCGCAACAACCGTTATCGGCTCGCCCGCTAAATACTTTCTCTTGAAGATTCCCATTACACTAGCGTAAGGACCTTCCGAGAGCTCACGAGGGCCGTAAGCGTTGTAAAAATATGTGATGGCGTAGGGGAGATCGAACCATGCGCCGTAATTGCGCACGAGCTCGGTGTTACTCGCCTTCATCCATGCGTAGGGCGATTGATCACGCCCCAATCCTCCGTCGGCGAATTTTGTGCTGGAGCCAGCGTATACGAGCTTACAGGCGCGTTTGCGCCAGTATTCGAATACTCGAAAGGCTCCGTGCACATTGGATTCCCACACGAGCTCGAGGTCGGTAAAACTCTGCTCGACGCGCGAATATTCGCCGAGTTGATATATAACGATCGGAGACTCTTTCCCGAGAAGCGACTCGATATCCTTCGTATGTCCCTTCACGTATTCCGCGCCACCCACGTGATTTTTCTCGCTCCCGATGAAGTAGTTGTCCAAGGAAACGACACGATACTTCGGAAGCAAGAGCTCGATAAGAGATGGACCAATCAATCCGGCACCACCTGTAACCACAACGGTTTTCATAAGTAAGGAATCGCAAGGCCGACCTGCCCCGTAGCCGACGCATGGCGTCGTGGTACCGGGGTGAGCCCCGCTCCACCTGTAACTAGTACCGTCTTTTTGTTTTCCACAACATCTCATTATCACACATTGCTAAGCGCGTCGAGCCACGTCTTCCAATCTCCAGCGAGCGGGCATGTGCAGTTTTGGAGTCTCCGCGGAGGCGCGGAGGCGCCGAGCGGGAGCAATTTTTCAGCAGAAAAATATGCGACTCCAAAACCGCTCATGTCCGCGAGCGTCACTCCTCAACGATGTTCCACTCCCCTCTGCCGAAGCGACGAGCAAGCGCAACTGCCCCCGCAGCGATCGCGGCAAGACCAAACGCGCCGAGCCACCACATCCAGCTCCCTGACGCAGCGGCCGCAGCGAGAGCGACCCCGGACGACGTAGCCACCAACTCCTGACCTCTCGCTTCGCCCGCCTGATCAATCTCTGCATCATCGGAAATTTTTTGCACTCCCTCCGTCTTTCTTGTGCCCTCTACTGCAGGGGGCACTGAAGAGGGAGTAGGCGGGAAAGTAGGTGCTTCAGGAATATCGTCCTCCGCGCGGAATGCCAAAGTGCCATTGGGAAAATCGAGTTCAGTTGAATCGCTCGCATAAAAACGAAGTGTGTCCGGAGAGATGCGCATCGCTTGTCGCGCGAGGAGGAGTGAATTGTTCGGTAGCGCGAACCTTTGACCTGCCGAATTGATACTCCATCGCGAGAGGTCGACGTCGCGCTCCGCGAGATTCTCAATTTCCACGCCGCCATCAGGCAACACACGAATCGATAGCTCTGCAGGCTCTGCAGTCACGGTGAAACGATCTGATGCAAGTAAATTGTCTTTTATGCCCGTGACTACAACGGCGTATCGTCCGGGATATGCGAAGCGATGCACAACAGAAGCACCCTGCGCAGTCGAGCCATCGCCAAAATTCCAAAGGAAACCGACGTTCTCGACGACTTTTTTGCTGCTGTCGTATTCACGAGCGCTAAACTCCACGTCGGCTCCGACGATAACGATTCTGTCGCTACCTCCATCCACCACGAATCCGCTGAGAGAAGGTGCGGCTGCCTGTGGCGAGCTAGGCGGAGGCGGCGACACTTGTCCCGGACTCGGTGAGGGAACCGGCGATGGTCCGCCAGCTGGCGGAGGCGACGGCGCGGTCGAATTTCCTCCCTGCACGGTAATGTGGTCTTTGATGCTGTCATATGTAGCCGGGCCGATCCCGCTAACATTTTGAATATCTTCTATCGAGGCATACGGCCCGTGCTCCGTACGGTAGTCTATGATGGCTTGCGCCTTTACCTCCCCAATACCCGTGAGCGTGACCAAGGCAGCTTTATCCGCCGTGTTGATATTTATGGAATGGTCTGCAAAAGCTATCGCAGTGGAAAAAAGCACTACAACACTGATAAGAGATGCCAAGGTACTGAATTTCATCCCGTTAGAAGTCACGCCCGCGCTTGCCCCGTTAGAAGCCCCGCTATCGCGGACAGACCGCATAGCGTTCTTGCTTCTAACGGGGCTTGCGCGCCCAAAGGGCTTAGACGGGCTATTTCTAACGGGATTCATGAAGGGTATTATGTCCCGAGAGCTTTGCTCTGCCAATCCCTATGCCTCTCCCTTCAAGATACGCTCGAGCTCTTCGTGCGAGACCTCCCCGTTTCTATTGTCGCTCTCCTCGCGTGCTTGAAAATCCGGACGGACAGTTTCTCGCACGGGTTCTTGATGACGCTGTGTAGCACTTTGCTGTTCCGACTCTCGACGGGGTTGTACAGCACTTTGCGCGCGCTCTTTAGAGACTTGGCGTTCGCGTAAAACATCGGCCGGAGAACGCGAAGGAGGAGAGCCCGACGACTGCGCTTCTATAGGACCCGCTGCTTGAATTGCAGCGCGCAGTGCTTCCCGCTGTTCACCCGCGGGCGCAAACGGCTGCTCGCGAACACTTGAATGTCCGGGAATCGGTGGCGCGCGGTATTCTGTTCTCGGAGGTCGATCGTTTCTTTGAAAGTTCCGCTGGT
>Ga0155800_111_pt1 | contig 11864 bp, 12 predicted proteins | sample RifCSPlowO2_01_FD_107454 | JGI IMG/M metagenome (GOLD analysis project Ga0155800, IMG submission 107454) | Candidatus Kaiserbacteria bacterium RIFCSPLOWO2_01_FULL_54_13 | reverse complement strand
AGGTGCATCGCCCCGTAGCTATGTCGGGAACGGATAACCGCTGAAAGCATCTAAGCGGGAAGCCAACTCCAAGATTAGGAATCGTAATTAGGGTCGTGGGAGATGACCACGTTGATAGGCGTTAGGTGCACGTGCAGTAATGCACTCAGCCGAGACGTACTAATAATCCGACAGAACTCTCGAAAGGAATTGTGGGAGTCGCGTCCCGCCCTTTCTGCACACGCAGGAAGTCGCGGGTTGCTTTCTGTTTCTTTGTTCTCGTTCATCCGATTTGGAAACATTCGGAAAGGGCGGGATTTTGTGTCGTTCTTCATTCAACAGACGGAGTGATTGAGCACTCCGTGCTAGTGCTTTGCCGGAGAGGATACACCCGTTCTCATTCCGAACACGGCAGTTAAGCTCTCCAGGACCGATGGTAGTCGAAAGGCGAGAGTAGGTCGGCGCTAGCACAGAGTGCTCAAAGAAAACGCCCCGGTCGTCCGGGGCGTTTTCTATATCTGTTCACTGTTCACTGCCTGCCCCGTAGCGAACTTTGTTCTGCTTCGGGGTTCACTGTACACTATCCCCATGTCCTGGGCATCGCGGAAGCGGACACTCTACACAATCGGTGTTCTGGTTTTTTTTGCGATCGTGTTAGGGGTTCCGACTGCGATTTGGTGGTACGAATCTCCCACATGTTTCGATAAAAAACAGAACCAAGGAGAAACGACCATCGACAGGGGGGGACCATGCGTGCTTCTCGATGAGCGGACGCTTAGTCCGTACGGCGTCTTGTGGGCGCGTGCGTTTCTCATACGCCCCGGCAGCTACAATGCGGTCGCCTATGTTGAGAATCCGAATAGAGATGCGGGTGCGCGCACAATCGGCTATCGCTTCCGTCTCTATGACGAGCGGAACGTCGTGGTTGCCGAAAGAGAGGGAAAGGGCTTCATTATGCCGGGCGGTGTCACGCCCTTTCTTGAAGGAGCGATTAGCACGGGGAATCGCAATGTTGCGCGCACGTTCTTCGAGTTCACCGAGCCACCGATATGGGAGCGTCTCGTCGACAACGCGAGCGTTCTTTCTATCAGCAACAAAACTGTCTCGGTGCCTGAATCGACTCCGCGAATAACGGCACGCGCTAAGAACACGTCAGTCGTGGCAGTCTTAGACCCTTCGTTTGTGGCAGTTGCATTCGACACGGCAGGAAATGCCTTCGCTGCTTCTCATACGACCCTGCCACGGCTGGGGGCAGGAGAGGAAGTCGAAGTTGTCTTCACGTGGTTTAGTCCTTTTTTGAGGGTGGCGGGGCGCGTTGATGTACTTCCACTCCTTCCGCCTACAGTGGGGCGAAAGTAGCATGACTTCTTTCGCGTGGGGATTTGCCTCGGTGCGGCGCGCTGTGATGTCGCATTCAACTTCCTCATTTGCGCACGTCGATTGGTTCCTTCTTGTATCTGCACTCACTATCTCAGCGCTCGGACTTGTGACGATGCACTCCTTTCCGGAGAGTTCGCCAGCTGGCGGAGCGTTCTTCGAGCGGCAGATTGTCTGGATCGGTGCGGCGCTCTGCGTTTTCTTCGTAGCGAGTCTTCCCGAATACCGGTTTTTGCAGCGCACGCCGGTTGTCGTTGTGCTCTTCGGCAGTATCGTGGGCGTTCTCGGGCTCGTATTCGTGTTTGGGACATTCGTGATGGGTGCGCGGGAGCGTTTCGATCTCGGCGCCTTTTTCGTTCAGCCGTCCGATCCTGCGAAAATCGTCCTTATAGTGCTGCTCGCGAAATATTTCACGAGGCGGCATATTGAAATAGCTCATGCAAGGCACATTTTTGTTTCTGGTGCATACGCATTTGCCCTCTCTGCCCTTGTCTTTTTTCAGCCAGACCTCGGGTCGGCGATCATCATTACGTTAATATGGCTCGGCGTTGTTCTTGTTGCGGGAATTTCTTGGAGGCATCTCGCGACTCTCATCGTCGTGGCCGCTCTCCTGTCTGGCGCCTTGTGGCAGTGGGGGCTCCAGCCGTATCAGAAGGAGCGCATACTCACTTTCTTGCATCCGCTCACTGACATCCAGGGAGCAGGATACAATGCCTATCAATCCACCGTTGCAGTCGGTTCGGGAGAGCTAACGGGGAAGGGGATAGGTTACGGTACGCAATCAAAACTCCAATTTCTCCCCGAATACGAAACGGATTTTATCTTTGCAGCATATGCTGAAGAGTGGGGTTTTCTCGGGGTTCTACTCCTTTTTGGCTTATTTACTGTCGTTATTGTGCGCATTCTCGGCGCGGCGCGGCGCGCAGGCGACAATTTCACCGCGCTCTTTGCGACCGGTGTCGCGATATATATTCTTGCGCAGTTTGCCATCCACGTCGGAATGAACATCGGGCTGCTTCCCATAACAGGAACAACACTTCCCTTTATGAGTTACGGAGGCTCGCATCTTCTCACCGAGTACGCAGCGCTCGGCATTCTCATGGGGCTCCGACGCCGCGCGCGCCCCACGGCCCAGGCGCGCGACGAGACGGAGATGGTCGGGGTGGTTTAGTTGAAGTGGACAGCGATAGCTACGCAAGATATCATTCAGGCATTGAGGGTTATCTTTATAATTCTATGAAGCAACGAGGATTTTCGTCTGCGGCGCTTGTAACTCTGCTGGTTATCGTAGCAGGGGTAGTAGGATGGTGGGTTTTGACAAGACAATCGAACTCATCTACGACTGCCGACACAACACAAAATCCAACATCGTGGGTAGAATTTAAAAATACTCAATTCAACTACACACTTTCCTATCCATCAAATGCCCACGTCCAGACCAATAATGATTATGCTACCGATATCAGCATTGAGCCGGAAGTATATTTTTTCGTCCCTGGAGATAGTATTCTCTTGGATGTAGATGTCTGGATTCCATGGTCAGGAACGACCGCCGAGCAGAAAAAAGCGCTATCCCAAGGTCTTCAGCTCTTCGCGGATGCCGTGAGAGAACTGCAGGTCACAAACCCCAATCCCTACAGTGCGGATCGAAAGATCGGCCCTCTGCAAGAAACAACTCTCGGTGGCGCAACAGCCTATAGCTTTACGCTTACCAGTGCCTTTAGATCTTTTTCGGGAGAGTATTCACTGGCCGGTGGCAATGAACAATACGTGTACGTGATAGCAGAAAGCCCCCAAGGTCAGAAAGTTGTATTGCATTATCTCGCCGACAATGCAGATGCCGAGAAAATATTCCAGTCGTTCAAATTCATAAACAGCGAATAGTATCTGTAGCATTATCGATACAAAGCTGTTGTTTTCTCAACCATTTCCGAAAGAGAATGCGCGTTTTTTGTAGATGGAGATACAGGGGTTCCTGCCGCTGTTTCTGACAGTGCTTGCGCAATGGCTCCGGCGTCTGCGGGTGCAATGGCATGGGTACTTTCGGTGCGCTCCCCGAATTCGGGATCTACGACATTCGTAGTTACGATCTGAAGTCCCGACGCAGCGGCTTCGAGGAGTACATAGGGCATACCTTCTTTGATTGATGGGAGAAGAAAGACATCAAAGGCTTTCAAGTATTTCGACGCGTCAGGGACGAATCCTTTGAAGAAAACGCGGTCGGCGAGACCCAGCTTTTGCGTACGTTCGACAAGCTCAGTACGCTCTTCGCCGTCGCCGATAATGGTATAGCTGGCATCCGAGTCTCTTTTTTTGAGCTCGGCGATAGCCTCGATCGCATAGCGGACTCCTTTGTTTGGCGTCAATTCAGCAATCGTTACGATGCGCGGCGTTGTGGCCGAGATCTTGAGAGTAGACGACGCCTCTTCGCGTGAGAGGAACTGCGGCGGATTGATTCCGATCGGAATGTGGCGGATTTTATTGCCCACGAACCACATACGCTTACCGATAGCTTCATCCGCTTTCGATACGACGATTGCCGCGGTGCTCAAAAGGCCGGTAAGCCAACTGATTTTGTAGATAATGAGCTTTGCGAGAATATTTCTCAATTCTTTGAACGGCCAGCCGTGGACGGTAAAAATTATTTTTGGGACTCCCGCGATGCGTGCAGCAAGTGCGCCGAGTGCTGCCGCCTTTGAACTATTGAGATGAATCACATCAGGCTTAGTTGTTCTCAGCGTTTTCAGTATCTCGAAGAAACTTCTGATGTCTGAGATAACCGCGATGTCACGACCGAGTGAAGGGAGGTGTCGGGTTGTTATTCCGGCTGCAGCGAGGTCGGCAGAAAGTTTCCCGCGCGTCCCGTATGCGACTATCGGCTCGAACTCATCTTTTGGCAGATTTGTCGCGAGGTCGAAAACGTATTTCTGCGCTCCACCATACGTTGCTTTGGTGATGAGATAGAGAACCCTCGTTTTCGGCATAGTGATTTTAGGGCTTGCCCCGTTAGTAGAATTTCGGCTTGCCGAAGGCGAATGCTAATGACTTCAGTCGAAGTATCGGAATCCGTTGTGTGTGGTCGATTTCGCGATGTCCGAGATGGCAAAAAGCGTTAGCCGAAATTTCACTACGGGGCTTGTTTTTAGCCATATTTTCTGTCATAGTACCACTAATGACACTTGTGCCCAAACGTGAATATGTCGTCCTACTCGTCGGCGACATCGCAGTTTTCGGGCTTTCTCTGTGGATCACACTCGCGCTCCGCAATCTGGAGTTTCCAGATACGCAGCTATATCTCCGGCATCTCGTTCCGTTCTCGTTTCTCTTTATCGTATGGGTCGTAATCTTTTTCCTTGCGGGACTCTACGGGAAGCACACACGGCTCTTTCGCAGCTCGCTTCCCGACACGATTTTCTACACGCAGATCGTGAATGTTCTTGTTGCAGCACTCTTCTTCTTTCTCGTTCCCGCGTTCGGACTCGCGCCGAAAACGATCCTCGCCCTGTATCTTCTTGTCTCCTTTGGTCTGATTTATGTGTGGCGTGTTTCGATGTTTCCTCGTTTGCCGGGCCTCTTGAGGGGCCGGAAACTTAAGGGCATCCTTGTTGCGTCGGGTCCCGACGCGCACGCGCTTGCGCATGAGGTCGCGAGTGACAGTCGCTATCCTTTTGTCTTTGATCGCATTATCGATACAGCAAAGTCTCCGTCGCACGAGGTCATTCGGGAGACTCTCCGGCTCGCAGCAGAAGACAACATGACATTTCTAGTTGTGGATTTTTCGGACAGGGCATTTGATGCTGCTCGGCCGATCGTCTACGATTCGGCGTTTAACAAAGAGCGGTTTGCTGTCGTCGATGTCGTTGAACTCTACCAGGAGGTATTCGACCGCGTTCCTCTCTCGCTTGTGACATATGAGTTGGTCCTTGCGAGTGTAAACGCGTCTCGCATGTATGGCGTCGTTAAGCGAGTTATCGATGTGGCAGGCTCTCTCATCTTGGGAATCATTTTATTGCCTTTGTATCCCTTCGTGGCGCTCGCGATAAAGCTTGAGGACGGGGGTCCGGTGTTTATAGATCAGGAGCGTGTCGGACGTTACCAAAAGCCGATTCGTGTCATGAAGTTCCGCTCGATGACGGGAAATGACAGCGGAGAGTATGGCGCAAGCGGAAAAACCAAACTCTCTGTAACGAGGGTGGGGAATTTTCTGAGGCGCTCTCGCATCGATGAGCTGCCTCAACTCTGGAGTGTTCTCAAGGGCGATCTTTCGCTTGTAGGTCCTCGGCCTGAGTTTCCCGCGCTCTCGAGAGAATACAGCGCGAAGATCCCCTATTACAACGCGCGCTATCTCATAACGCCCGGCCTCACAGGCTGGGCGCAGATAAGGCACGACACGCACCCGCACCACGGCGCGGATATTCAAGAGACCAAAACTAAACTCTCGTACGATCTCTACTACCTCAAGCATCGCTCGCTTTTCTTGGATTTGTTCGTTATCCTGCAGACAATACGGATTATTCTAACTGCCCGCGGCTCATAATATGGCGAAAGAGAAAGCTGTAGTGACAGGAGGTGCGGGTTTCATCGGCTCGCACATTGTGGATGCACTGGTCAAGCGGGGCGACGATGTGCATGTGGTAGACAACTATGCAGCGGGGAGGCGCGAAGATCGCATCAACCCTAAGGCAACGTATCATGAGATTGATATTCGTGATTATGACAGTCTAGCGCCGGTCGTTGCGGGAGCAATGTACGTATTTCACGAAGCGGCGCTCCCGCGCGTGCAGTTCTCTATCGAACACCCCCTCGAAACATTCTCGGTAAATGTGCAAGGCACCGTGTCTGTCTTGCGCGCCGCGCATCAGGGTGGCGTTAAACGTCTCATCTACGCGGCATCGAGTTCCGCGTACGGAGATCAAGAGAAGTTGCCGCTTTCGGAAGATATGTCGCCGCAGCCCCAAAGCCCGTATGGATTGCAGAAATATATGGGCGAGCTTGCATGCAAGCTGTGGAGTGAGGTGTACGGCCTCGAGACAGTTTGTCTGCGGTATTTCAATGTATATGGGCCGAGGTTTGATCCCGACGGTCCCTACGCGCTAGTCATGGGTAGATTTATTCAGCAGAAATCACAGGGCAAACCGCTCACGATCTGGGGCGACGGGACGCACACGCGCGACTACACAAATATCAAAGATGTCGTGCGGGCAAACATACTCGCTCTTGCGTCGACTAAGGTGGGAAAGGGAGAGGCAATCAACATCGGAGCGGGCAACAACATCTCGGTGAACGACCTCGCCGCGCTCATCGGGGGGCCCGTCGTCCACGAGCCGGAGCGCGCGGAGCCGGCGCATACTCTTGCCGACATCCGGAAAGCTCGCGAGCTTCTGGGGTGGGAGCCGAGGGTGGTGCGCGAGGAAGGCATTGCCGAGATGAAAGTGTCATTTGGACTCTCATGATTATTGATGGCAAGGCTATCGCAGACGATATCTACGCTGAGCTCGCGCCGCGGTTTGTCTCGCTCGGAAGAAAGGCGAAGCTCGGTATAGTTGTTGCCGGTGCGAATCCAATCATTGAGTCTTTTGTGCGCATCAAGACTGCTTCAGCAGAGCGGCTTGGTGTCGAGATGGTGCGCGTGAATGTGTCGGAAAAGAGCGACGCGGGAAAAATCATTCAGGCAGTGAACCGTCTCGTGCGTGATACCGACGCCGTCATCGTCCAGCTTCCTCTCACACAGGGAATTGATACCAACGAAGTTCTCGGTACCGTGCCGAAAGAGAAGGATGTCGATGCTTTGAATCCGAAAATTCTGGAGGAGGAGCGAATCGTCCATGCACCTGTTGCGCTTGCAGTTGTTGAGATCTTGAATCGCAGCTCGATACCCATCGAGGGCGCCCGAACCGTCGTCGTGGGCGCCGGCCGCCTTGTCGGCGCGCCTTCCGCGTGGCTCCTTAAGAGTCTTGGTGCCGATGTGTCCATATTCTCGCTTGAAGCAGGTTCGGTCGAAGATCTCAAAGACGCGGATATTGTCGTGCTAGGAGCCGGCAATCCCGGTTTCATCAAGCCCGAGTATCTGAAGGAGGGAGTCGCCTTGATCGACGCGGGTACGAGTGAGCAGGGAGGAAAAGTAGTGGGCGACGCCGATCCTGCGTGCGCCGCAAAAGCCTCGGTTTTTACACCCATCCCCGGTGGCGTCGGCCCCGTTGCCGTCGCGATGATTTTTAAGAACTTGCTCAAGCTTGTCTCAGGACACGAATAAATCAGCGCTTTCTGGGGATTGTGCTATAGTGTTTGCGTATGAACAAGGTTGAAGAAGCAATCGAGATTTTACAAAATTTGCCGGAAGAGAAGGCGCGAGTTCTTGCTGACGCCATTATCGACGCCGCAACCCCGCGTTCTGAAGACTTGCAGCTTTCCGATGAACAAGTCGTCGAGATAGAAAGACGGATCAACGAGCCTTCGCCGAGATTCATCACGCTCGCCGAGGCGCAAGCGCGTCTGCAGAAGCTGCGGGTATGAGAGTGATTTTGCGCGAGGCGGCGTATGCCGACCTCGAGCATATTTTCGCCTGGATTGCGAAGGATAATCCTACAGCCGCATCCAGAGTCATAACGGAGATTTTTGAATCGATCGAGCGGCTCGAGATCGTGCCAGAGATAGGAAGGCGCGGGAAGGTTCGCAATACGCGAGAATGGATTGTGCGGGGACTGCCATATATTGTTGTCTACACAATCGACGCGGAGAAGCATCTTGTTATCATACTTGGTGTCGTGCATGCCGCGCGCAATCGGTAACTCAGTCCGATGGTGTCGGCCCCATAGCGGTCGCAATGATATTCAAGAACCTGTTTGATTTAATAGAAAAGCGCGGGTAGACTACAGCCACCATGTGGAAAATTCGGCTTGCGGCACTCGTTATTTTGCTTGTTGGAGCCGGGATCGGTTGGTGGGTCTATAGCTCGCAGGCGAGCGCATCACGGCCTTTTAAGCTCGGACTCGATCTCTCGGGCGGCACCCAGCTCGTGTACCGTGCCGATCTTTCGGCGATCGTCGGGAGCGACGTTGCCGATTCTATGGCCTCATTGCGCGACACGATCGAGCGGCGCGTGAATCTTTTCGGAGTGTCAGAGCCTATCGTGCAAACACAGCGCGGGGGCACTTTGGCGGGAGAGACGGAAGAGCGTCTTATCGTGGAGCTCCCGGGCGTTACCGACACGCAAAAAGCAATCGAGCTTATCGGGGAGACACCCGTTCTCGAGTTCAGGCTCTTGAAAGGCGATACGTTTCCCTCGCAAATTTCCACTTCAACAGTGAATAAGCTTTTCTATCCGGCAGTGATTACGGGAAAGCATCTCAAGAGCGCACAGCTTCAGTTCAATCAGGGCATAGGCGGTGTTCCCAACGAGCCCGTCGTTGTCCTCACGTTCAATTCTGATGGGAAAAAGATTTTCGCTGATCTCACGAAAGAAAACGTCGGCCGCTACTTCGGGATGTTCCTCGACGGTGTGGCGATATCGGTGCCAGTAATCCGAGAAGCTATTCCCGATGGCACCGCAGTGATTTCAGGCAACTTCACGCCGGAGGATGCGAAGGAGCTCGCGCGCAACCTCAACTACGGCGCACTTCCCGTGCCCATAGAGCTCATTTCCACACAAACGGTCGCTGGCACCTTGGGTGCGGAGGCGGTTCAGAGCGGACTTGCGGCCGGTCTGTGGGGCGTTTTGGCCGTGATTCTCTTCATGCTTTTCTGGTATCGCTTGCCGGGCGCAATCGCGAGCGTTGCCCTTCTCCTCTATATCGCTCTCGTCCTCGGGCTTTTCTTGTTGATTCCGGTGACCCTGACCGCCGCAGGTATCGCGGCGTTTATCCTCTCCGTCGGCATGGCGGTAGACGCGAACATTCTCATATTCGAGCGCACGAAGGAAGAACTCGCGGCAGGGAAGAGCACGAAAGATGCCATCCACGACGGATTCGCACGCGCATGGCTTTCAATCCGCGACAGCAACATTTCGAGCATAATTACCGCCGTCGTACTTTTCTGGTTCGGGACGTCTTTGATCAAAGGCTTCGCGCTCGTCTTCGGGCTCGGCGTTTTGGTCTCGATGCTCACGGCAATCACCGTCTCACGCACATTTCTTTTCGCGCTCGGGATTGAAGCTAAGGGTAACCTCGGGCGATTCCTTTTTGGAAGCGGCACTAAAATATAGGTATGAAGTATTTCGTATATCGTATGTCGTATGCATACCAAATACTAGATACCAAATACTAAATACAAGTCCTTATGTTTATCGTCCAACACAGAAATATATTCTTCGCGATCACGGGCGCGATCGTGCTCGTGTCGCTAGTTTCGCTTTTTGCGTTTGGACTCCGTCCCGGCATCGACTTCACCGGAGGCACCTTGGTGCAGTTTTCGTATGAGGGTGGCCGTCCTCCAGCGACGGAGCTTACAGAGCTTCTGGGCGACGCGGGCTTTACCGGGTATTCGCTGCGCGAGGCGGGAGAGAAGGGGTATATCTTGCGAGCGGGCAATATGTCAGAGGCGCAACGTGCCGCTCTCCCGCAAACGCTTTCCGGAAGCGGGGAACATCCGGCCACCATAGAGCAACTCAGCGAAGTCGGGCCGACGATCGGCAAAGAGTTACGCAACAAGGCCCTAATCGCGCTCGCGCTCGTCTTGCTATGCATCCTCCTTTTCATTGCGTTTGCGTTCCGCAAGGTCTCGAAGCCCGTTTCGTCGTGGATGTACGGCTTGATTGCGCTCGTGGCGCTTTTGCACGACGTTGTCGTCCCCGTGGGTTTCTATGCGGCACTGGGGCATTTTCTCGGCGCGCAAGTTGATACGCTTTTTGTGACGGCAATCCTTACCATTCTGGGCTTTTCAGTGCACGACACCATCGTCGTTTTCGACCGTGTCCGCGAAAATCTGCGCGTCAATCAGGAACGCAATCGCAAAGAGGATTTTGCAGAAACCGCCGGCAGAAGCTTGGGGCAAACATTCGTGCGCTCCGTGAACACCTCGCTCACGGTCCTCTTCACGCTTCTTGTCTTGTACTTTATCGGTCCTGCCTCTACGCGCGACTTCGCACTCACGCTTCTCGTAGGTATCACCGCGGGTACCTACTCATCGATATTCCTTGCCACTCCTCTCCTGGTCACCGTTGAAAGGTGGCGGCGGAAAAAATAGCCGACCATGAACATCAGATCAGTCGGTATTGTCGGATACGGCTCATTCGGCGCGCTCGTGCACAAGCTCTTGAATCGTTTTGCGCCGGAAGTCCAAGTGAAAGTGTATTGGCGTGATCGGAAGCCCGATAAAAGAAAATTTTTCTCGCTCTCTGATGCAGCGAAGTGCGATGCTGTTATTCTCGCAGTGCCGATAGCGGCGTTTGAGGAAACACTGAAAAAAGTTCTGCCGCTCGCGCGCAAGGACACTGTGATTGTCGACGTTGCGACTGTTAAGGTGCACACGGTCAAACTTTTGAGAAAACTAGCGAAAGGACGCCGCTATATCGCAACGCACCCCGTGTGGGGGCCTGAAAGCTACGAAAAGCGCGGAGAGAATGTAGCAGGCTTTCGCATCGTCGTTGCGAAGCACACGCTGCCGAAAGCCGATTACGGTAAGATTCGCATGTTTCTCGAGCGGCTCGGATTCGACATCGTGAAAATGTCAGCAGAGAAGCACGACAAGCATCTCGCGGAGACGCTTTTCCTTACGCATTTTGTGGGTCAAACGGTCCTGCGCGCAGGTTTTGCGCGCACCGAAATAGACACAGTCTCATTTGGATTTCTCATGGACGCCGTCGAGAGTATTAAAAACGACGAGGCACTCTTTCGCGACGTGTTCCGCTTCAATCCCTACTGTAGGGAAGTTATGGAGAGATTTGAGCAAGCAGAGCACAGCGTCCGCAACTTTCTCGAAGTGCCGACAATGGCAAGGTCTTACCTTGCCATGCGGATAGGTATTTCGGGCGCGAAGGGAAGCTTTTCGGAGGAGGCCGCGCGTGCGTATGCAAAGAAGGCCAAGCTCAGAAAATTCTCGCTCGACTACCTGATATCAGTAGAGAACGTCTTGTCGGCACTTGAAAACAGGGCTGTAGACCTCGGTATTTTCCCGATTGAGAATTCAACGGGAGGTGTTGTTACCGAGGCCGTGGAAGGCATGGCGCGACACAACTTCAAAATAAAAAAGATGTTTGACATCGATATCCGGCAGAACCTCCTCGTCCGCAAAGGTATCTCGCGCGGAAAGATCAAAGTGATTACCTCTCACGAGCAGGCCATTCGGCAGTGCAAAGCGTATTTGAAAAAGAATTGGCGCGGCGTGAAGATCAAAGAATATGAAGACACTGCAAAAGCAGCCAAAGACCTCGCGCGCGGGGAACTTCCCGCATCCACTGCCGTCATAGCATCAAAAGCTGCCGCCGACATTTACAAATTGAAAATCCTCGAAGCTGGCATCCAAGACCTCAAAACGAATTTCACGACCTTTATTGCTACTATTCGCAGATAAAA
>Ga0155800_106_pt2 | contig 11939 bp, 13 predicted proteins | sample RifCSPlowO2_01_FD_107454 | JGI IMG/M metagenome (GOLD analysis project Ga0155800, IMG submission 107454) | Candidatus Kaiserbacteria bacterium RIFCSPLOWO2_01_FULL_54_13 | reverse complement strand
CCCGCCTCTCGCTCGCCTCGTGATCGTATTCAAAGCGGACGAGATCGTTACTCGCCCCACCGTGCGACTGCGTATCACTATAGAGGAGGGTTGAGTGTTTTCAAACGTGGCGTGCTCGACGTGCGTTCATTTACAGCGTGTAAGTTGCGAGTTTACGGAAAGAAACTGAGAGAAAATTGACCGCTCTATTCGTTAAATCTAGCTGCGCCAAGGGAGGCGAGTGCGTCTTTGGCTGATTGGAGGTGCTTGTGGTAGAGAAGTGCCTTCTCATACTCGGCGCGTGCGGAGGTAGCGTCACCGCGACTTTCATAAATCTTTCCTCGCAAGACGTAGAGCTCGGAGACCGATTTGTTGTTGTCGTTGATGACGCTGTCGGAAAGCGCCATGACGCGGTCGTATTGTTCCAGCTTGAAGTACGCATCGATGGGTTCCATCTGATACCACAGCACGCGCCGCGTGAGACGCGGCTCGATCTTTTCGAACTCACGCACCGAGCTTTCGTAGTCGCCGAGGTAGTAGAGGGCGGTCACGAGGTTGTAATGGGCGCGAATATCGTTGGCGTCTTTCGCAAGTTCGCTTTCGGCGCGCGCTTTCGCGTTCTGCCATGCCACTCGCTCGTCGCGCTCGCTTCCCAAAATCCGCTCAACAGTGGCCTTTTTCTCGGACGGCACGACGATGAGATACGAGTAGTTGAAATCCTTCCAGAAGTGCATCCACTTTTCGTACGTGTATGTCTGGCCCGGCCCCTCGATGCCGTCGCTCTCGACGATCGTTTTTGTATTGTCATCGTATCCTCTCACGACACGGTAGTGCACGATGTCTTGATCGGGGAACATGAGTGCGCGCGCGACAACGGGGATGTCGTTCGCGATGAATTTTTTGAGGAGCTCTATGTCGCCGTCTGGACGCACGTACGTCGCGAGACCATGTTTTGCTTTGGCGTAGTCGGCGAGCTCGTAGAGCGTTACTGACTTGTCGTCGTTGTCGCCCTTGGGATTGTTCCACGGCCGCGTGGCCTCGGCGATTGCCTCCTGCGTGTCTTTCACGTTCCAGTGCGAAAGCGCGATCATGAGCCCGACGGAAGAGCAGTTATTAAATGTCTGCCACGCATGCGCGAGCCCATCGATGACATTTTTCGTAGGAATTTCTTGCGTTCGGTTGGAGGTATCGAGAGAGGGTGGGATGTTCTCTTGTTCTTTCTGCGCTCCTCTTTCTGCGTAGATGGTCCTTCCGTTCTCACTCCACAGCACGTAGAGCGAGAATGGAATGAGTCCTAGAGCGGCAGCTATGAGTACCTTCTTTCCCATACGCGACGAGGTATAGCCTAGGCAGAATCACGCTACGCCTTCAATGCAGGAAAAAGGCCAAGCACTTTTTCTTTCAGAGAGGCAACCATGGAATGCAGATCCTCGTTCACAACGATGTGGTCGAAGAGATCTTTCCGTTCTCTAAAAATCGCGAGGTCCCGCTCTGCATTTTTGAGTCGATCCCGGATGCTCTCTTCGCTCTCGCGGCCGCGCGAGCGAAGACGGTGGAGAAGCTGGCTCAGTTTCGCCCGCTTGGTGTCGCCGGGAGGGAGGAGCCCGAAGGAGAGAATGGAGCTGCGGCCGTAGTGCTCCGCGAGGTCCTTGAGAAGGTGGATTTCAGTGACCACGACGGGCAATTTGCCCTCGCGCCAGATCGATTCAATGTCCGTGCTCTGATATCCGTACTGGCGGTTTTCGCTCGAGGAAGGGATTCTCGTGGCCGCGACGATTGAGCCCGCTTTCTTCATGCGCTCAAACTTCTCCGGCGTTGTATAGACGTACTCTCCGTCGTCGCCGCTTTTCGCTTCTCGCGTGGTGAGGATGGGCACGTTTGCCGTGTACTCGGAGCACACGCGCGTGAGCATCCTGCTTACCGTGGATTTGCCGACACCCGAGGGGCCGGTGAGTGCGAGAATGTATCCGGGAAACTCCGGGAGAGGCACGTCTTTCTTGGTGCATGCTTCGAATGCCACTTCGTATACGCGTAGACCCTCGTGAGTGATGTGCGAGAGACGCATTCGCGGACGCACACTCTCTCCGATCGAGGGATTCTCGGCAAGGAGCGGTCCAAGCACACGCCGTCCGTTTGTAAGCTCAATAAGGCCGATTGTCCGCGGTCTGTGGCCGAACCGTGCTGGCGGGTGCACGAGAGTTGTGAACGACACCACGACACCGGGAAGGAATTTTTCCCGTTCACGTCCGAGAGCCCGGTGAATGATGGGAGCGGAATGATTCATACGTTGGCATTTTGCACGATATGTATGCCGCAGGTGGCGCCTGCGCCGCCGAAGTTGTGGGCGAGGCCGTACGGCAATGACGCGCGTGAGAGGTGCTTCCCGACGTCGATCAGCTGCTTCAAGCCCGTGGCCGCCACAGGGTGGCCGCAAGCTTTGAGGCCTCCGCCCATGTTGACGAAAAGTGAGGCACGACCTTCATAAAGGTCTTCATATAGTTTGATCCCTTCACCTTCTCTTGCGAATCCAAGATCTTCCATATTGATGACGGCCGCGATGGAGAAACAATCATGTGTTTCCACCACACGAACGTCACGTCGCTCGACGTCCGCTTCGAGGAGGGCACGATTCATCGCCTCACGCGTCGCGGGAAAGCTCACGATTGTCGGTCGCTCCGCAATGCTCAGCGTGTCGCTCGCGATCTGACTCGCCACGATGCGCAGAGGGCTTTTGTGCGACGTTGAGAGAATGCATGCCGCGGCTCCGTCGGAGACAGGTGAGCAGTCGAAGAGGCGCAGCGGATCGGATATGAGAGGACTCTCGCTCACAGCCTCGGGACTAAGCTCAGTCCTGAACTGTGCGAAGGGATTTTCCGCTGCGTTTCTGTGGTGTACTGCGCTCACGATGCTGAGCTCCTCGCGCGTGAGGCCGAATTCGTGCATGTATCGCTTCGCAACAAGACCGAAGATTCCGGGGAAGGTGAGACCCGACGGAGCGTCGAGTTCGGCGTCGGCGGCTCCCATCAGCGCCTGCGAAATCACATCCATCGAAACGTCGGTCATTTTTTCCGCTCCGACGACGAGTACTGTTTTTGCACGTCCGCTCTCGAGGAATGCGCAGGCCGTGTGAAGCGCGAGGGCGCCCGAGCCGCATGCCGCCTCGACGCGCATAGCCGGCGGGTGATGCGGGAGGAGCGCCGAGGCAAGCGCGCCAAGGCCAGCTTGATTGTTCGTTACTTCCGCGAGCATGTTCGCGACGATGACGAGATCTATCTCGAGCGCGCTCAGCCCGGAGGAGCGCAGAGCCGCTTTGATGGCTTCGTCCATGAGATCTTTGAGGCTCTTGTCCCACCATTCGCCAAAGCGCGTGAGTCCCGAGCCGACGAGGAAGATGTCTTGGTTCATGGAATTACGCGGCGAGCGCTCCGGAGTGTTCGAGGTATTCGTCGTACTTCAGATAGGAGCGCTCGCGCTCATCTTTCGGGAGCGGCGACCCGTTCTTTAGCATTGTGAGAAGAAAAGCATCGCACCCCGCGCCGGAGCCGTAGGACACGAGAAGAATTCGTTCATCTTTTTTCGCTTTCTCAAGTACGGATACGAGACCGATGAGGGAGCACGCGCTGTAGGTGTTGCCGATTGCAGGAACGACGAACCCGGCACTCATTTGCTCCTTAGTGATTCCGCATTCCTTCGCGATGCGCATAGGAAATTTTGCGTTGGGCATATGGAGGACGACGTGAGCGATGTCCCGAAGCTTCACGTTGGATGCTTTGACAATGGCACCGACCGTCTCGCGTATGTGGTGGAAATAGCCGGGTTCGCCCGTGAAGCGTCCTGCGTGGCGCGGGTAAGGCTCATCTGCCGCGCGCCAGAAATCCGGCGTGTCTGTCGTGAAGGAAAGAGTTCTGTCTATGCGGCAGAGGGCTTTCTTGTGAGTTTCCGGCCCGAGGAGGAGTGCCGCCGCGCCGGCTGCCGCTGTATATTCCAGCGCATCGCCGGGTTTGCTCTGCGCGGTGTCCGTGCCTATCGCAAAACCAAACTTGATCTGGCCGCTCCTGATAAAGCTGTCAACCATCTGTAGCCCCGCCGTGCCCGCTTTGCAGGCAAACTCCAGATCCGATGCATGCGAGAATGGATCGATATTCAGAGCCGACACGAGCATGCCGCTTGTGGGCTTTACGGCATATGGATGCGATTCCGAGCCGACGAATATCGCCGATATCTGCGCGGACGGGACGCCGGAATTTTCAAGTGCTTGTTTTCCTGCCTCAAAGGCAAACGTGAAGCTGTCTTCGTCAAGACCGGGGACGGATTTCTCTACCACGCCGAGGCTTGCGAGGAGCGCTGCCGGATCCTGTTTCCAATGACGCGCAATATCTGCGATTTTGATGCGGTATTTCGGCAAGTATGCGCCGAAACCGACAATGGCTGAGCGGGTCATGTACAAACGAGTATACCAAAATCCTCGCCAGCTTCACAGGGTCAGCTGCTGGTCTTTTTCCCGCGCGCGAGCGATGTTACTCTTTGAGACCATGGTACAAATATGTAGTACGAGTCTACTCTAGCGTCCTAGGCGGCGATGCGCTCGCGCGAGGGTGTGCGTGGCTTGCGCTGCGAGGAGGGAGAGCTCGCCCGCAAGGATTGCGCCGCCGATTGTTTCTGCGAGCTGCGCAGATGGTCGGAGTTTTGTTTTTGCTTTGAGCATCAGGTTGAGGCATTGTTTTTGAGCAGGAAGGTCGACTCCGCCTCCGCGGACGCCAAGCATGAGAGCGGGAATCGCGACCGAGATCTGAATGCCGTGGGCGTTTTTCTTTACGAAAGTGTCTGCGAGCGAGCCTTCCACGACGTGCGCGGCATCTTGGCCCGTTGCAAGGTAGAGCGCAGCGATGACGTTGGCCACATGCAAATTTCTTCCGAGCGCACCCGCCACACTCGAGCCGACTTCAAGCTTGGCGTGTGCTGTTCTCATGAGTGTGTCGGAATCGGTTTTGAGGACGTTCTCGATGATTTTTTCCGGAATCGTTGCCTCGGCCTTCACGCGATATCCGCGCCCCCGTTTTTTCGTGAGCGCGCTCGGTTTCTTGTCGCTATCCACGTTTCCTGCCACAGTGAGCATCGGAATGCCCAACTCTTTTGAGAGAAACTCTCCGACTGCCTGCGCCGCGATCGTAACCATGTTCATGCCCATCGCCTCATCGGTGTCCGCGGCGAGCGAGAGGAACAGCACGTCGCCTTTTGTATCGATCTCGTATGAGAGAATCTTCAGGTGCCTGCTTGTTGCTTCCGCGATCTTTTTCCACGCTGATTCAAGCGCACGAATTTTCTCGGATGTTTCTTTCGCGTTTTTCACTTCAAATGCGAGCGATCGCGTTACGCCTACGTATTCGGACGACGTATGAACTCCGTCTGCCTCTCTCAGCGCTCGAGAGCCGCGATTCACACTCGCGACCAAAGCACCTTCGGTGGTTGCGAGTGGCAGGTACACGTCGTGCGTTTCGCCTGAGCTGAAGTGGATCCTGAGAGGTCCAGCGAGGCCGACCGGGAGGGGAACCGCTCCGAACATCTGCTCGCAGTTTTGTTCATCCGCAGATCCGATTTGCTGCGGAGAAATCTGCAATGCAGAGAGCTTCACATTCAGTTCTTTTTCGATCAGATCGCGTCGTTTTGAGACGCGACCGGAGGCATCGAGGCCTGCTGGAAGGTTACGTAGGTCCATGAAAAGCGATTATAGCGGCTAGTGAGTGGCATTGCGAGAACAGACGTTCTCGTAAGACGCGAACGACGCCGCTATATGGTACTCCATATAGCTGAGAATCAGACCACGCGTGATCCTTTTCCGATTTCTGCTTCGAAGATCGTGCAGTCCTTCTGAGCACTGGCATATCCACGCACAGCAGGAAGCGCACTCTCCTCGCAAATCAGGTGCACCGTAGGGCCCGCATCCATCGTGTAGAGAACCGCCAGATGTTCACGGGCACGGAGCTCCTTAATCTCGCGGATGATTCGATGCGTCTCCTCGGAGAGGTAGCGGAGCGCTGGAGTGCTCGATGCCATGACGGCATGCATGTCGAGGCAGTCTTCTTCGGAGACTCGTGCAAGTTTCTCGAAATCTTTTTCTCGGATCGCTTCGATGCACGTCTTCTGGCGTTGGGGAATTGCCCGGAGTCGCGCCTCAAAAAGCGGACTTGTGTGTGCGAGCACATGACCTTCGGTGGATCCCGTTTCTTTTTCTTTGTGAGATGGCACGATGATGATGTCGCGTAATTTCCAGTGGTTCGCGGGTGCGATCTCTTTTGCGTACGAGGCGCCGATCGCATCTCCCTCTCCGGCAATCATGGCCGAAAATCCTCCGAAGACACTGCGGCTCGCAGAGCCGGAGCCGAGACGGGCAATGACGCTCACGTCCCGGCGGGATAGTTGTGTCGCGAATCCTCCATACGCCTCTGCAAGAGCGCTAAAGACGGCAGCCGAAGATGCGAGGCCGATGCTTCGCGGGATGTTTGATCGAATCTCGAGCGAAACGGACGCGGGAAATGCGTGAGCCACGCTGATGTCGGTCAGGTATTTCTTTGCGAGAAGAAAGTGTTTCTCAAGTCGCGTGCTCTCCTTTTCGGTGAGAGTCCGTGGAGTGCCGTCCGGCTCGAAACTGCGCGCGGAGAAATACCCTGCATGGTCGGCCACTACTTCGACCGTGGGCCGATCGAGTGTCATCGAGAGCGAGTCCGCGGCCGGCAAGCGCAGCTCTTCCTTACGATTACCCCAATACTTGATGAGAGCGACATTTGGTGCGGAAGAGGCGCGTATCGGCATACTCAGGGGAGCATTGTAGGGAGACTTTTTTGCTTGTCAATGTTCCGAATTCTTTCCTGGTTGCCGATCGCAAGCACCATACCGGCGCCTCCCGTACGAGCGCCTGCGCCGATGACTTTTGCGCTGCCACCTGCGGATTCTATTTCAGCTATTAGCTCCTGCACTTTGGGCGGCACGACGCCGAGGGCAACTTGCGCTTTGTGATGGTCGCGCATGACGATATCTAGAGCTTCGCCCTGCATGAGCCGCTCTGTGCAGTTTCCGATAGCGTTGAGCGGTCCTTTGATCTCTTTTTCGCGTTTTTGCATCCACGCAACGAGTTGCGCTGTTGATTCGTTCGGGAGTCCGGTATCGATGAGTGTGAAGTTTTGCAATTGTACTGACGGCAGGTCGACATGTTTTGGAGTTGCACCTTTGCGAAAGAGGATAGGATGATTTTCCAAGATGGTATTGAAGTCCAAGCCGCTATGTCTCGGATTTAGCGCATCTTCGATTGTCAGCGCCGTTTCGCGCGCGTCTTCGCCGATGAGCACGCGTGTGATGGCTATTACGAGTGCGGTTGAGGAACCTAACCCCTTGCCGAAGGGAATAGCCGAGCGGATTGAAAGCTGTCCGCGAAGGTTCGGCTTGTTTTTCCTGCAAGCCGCAACGATCTTCTCCGTATACGCTCGTACGGCATCGTTTGCATCACTTTCTGCAATTTCGATACCTTTGCACAAAGCATCTTCTTCGAACGTCGCTTCAACACCAGCAGACGAGGGGACGGCGATGCCGGGATAGCCGAATACAACCGCATATTCTCCGGAAAGAATTATTTTGCCCGGCGCAAATGCATTTCGTTTGGCCATAGTTCTATCATAGTATGGATGCCATGCACGATTCCGCCACTCCTTTTGCGGCATTCAAATCCCGCTGGCAGCCGGCCATAGAGCACGCGCTCGCAGACCTTGCGGCACCGAGCGGCGCGCAAGAGCGGCTCGCCGAGGCCATGCGTTACAGCCTCCTCTCACAGGGCAAACGCATCCGTCCGCTTTTGGTCTTAGCAGCTGCCGATACCTGTGGCGGAAATGTTGAGCGTGCCATACACGCCGCGTGCGCGCTTGAAATGGCGCACGTATCTTCGCTGATTCTCGATGACCTTCCGGCCATGGATGACGACGATACGCGGCGCGGCAAACTTGCGAACCACAAAGTCTACGGCGAAGCCACTGCGATTCTCGCGAGTAATGCGCTGCTTGCACGCGCGTTCGAACTTCTGGCCGAGTATTCCGTAGGTGCGGTGCTCTGCAAAGAACTTGCCGCCGCCCTCGGTGCGGCCGGGATGTGCGGAGGGCAGTCGGATGATATTCAGGGTGGTGTTGCGACATTCGACGATCTAATGAAGATGCATGCAGGGAAAACAGGAGCGCTCATCCGCGCCTCGGTGCGTATTGGCGCTATACTCTCCGATGCCGAGGCACAGAAGATCGAGTCGCTTTCGCAGTACGGCGATGCGATAGGCCTCGCGTTCCAGATTACCGATGACCTTCTTGACAGGGAAGTGGAAAAGGAGAAAGTGACGTTTCCAAGCCTGCTCGGTGTTGAGAAAAGTAAAGAGATCGCCGGCCAGAAGACTGACGAAGCACTTCGCTCTCTCGAAAGTTTTGGCCCCAAAGCAGAGGTTTTGAGAGATCTCACGCACGCTATTCTAGCTCGTCATTCGTAGCTAGCGGCCAAATCTGCGCCGTCGTTCATCGTACGTCTGCAGTGCCATCGCAAGATCTGCTTCCGAAAAGTCGGGAAAGTAATGATCGATAAAAACCCACTCGGCGTAGACGGCGGTCCACAGAGCGAAGTCGCTCGTGCGATATTCGCCTGAAGTGCGGATCACGAGATCAATATCCGGTAGCTCCGGATGGTCCACGTGCGCGCGAATGCTTTCGTCCGTCACATCCTTGCCGCTCAACTTCTTGATAGCGCGCAGCAACTCGTCCTTTCCGCCGTAGTCGAGAGCAAGATTCAGCGTGAATGTCCAGTTTTTCCCGGTTTCCTGCTCGGTGTCTTCAAGCAAGGTACGGAGAGTACCCGGTAGTCTATCCTTGCGCCCGGAGTGCAAGAATCGCACGCCATTTTCCAAAAATTTCTCGCGCTTCTCTTTCAGATATTTCTCCAGAATCTCCATGAGCTTGTTCACCTCCTCGGGCTCTCGGTTCCAGTTCGCGGTAGAGAACGCCCAGAAGGTGAGCGTCGAGATGCGGCCCGATTTTCGGCCCCACTTCAACATTGTTTCAAAATTCTCGGCGGCCTTCTCGTGACCTTTCCATGGCGGTAGGCCGCGGGCTAAAGCCCACCTTCGATTGCCGTCGGGAATGATTGCGAGGTGGATCATTTTTCAGCGAGGACTTTCGGGAGGCCTATGCGCAACCACGGAGCGTATACGTCGGGGTTCTCCTCCATATCGTGCAGTAGCTTCTTCGTATTCATCCATTTGTATTCTGCCACTTCATCTGGATCGGGGGCGACCACGACATCTTCCGCGTTACCGGCGAGGATTGTGACATGTTCATGCTCGACTCCCTCTCCGCTCGGATCTTCTTCGCGATAGACGAATGAGGGTCCTTCAGAAAGCGCGCAGGTGAATCCCATTTCTTCCTTCAGTCGTCTCTCTCCCGCTGCGCGTAGCGTCTCTCCATCCCCTGGATGGCTGCAGCATGTGTTTGCCCAAACAAAGGGCCAGAGCATTTTCTTGCGACTTCTCCGTTGGGTCAGTATTTCTTTGCGCTTATTCCGGAAGACGTACACGGAAAAAGCTTTGTGCAGTTTGCCTATGCCGGTGTGGGCTTCCATGATGTCGGAAGTTCCGGTTTTTACTCCCTGTTCGTTCACGAGAATGACATCGGACATGGGCGGCCATTCTACCACTCAAAATCGCGCGGGGAAGAAGGGAGTGAGCTTTTGGCGTGATACAATGTCGCCGATGCGCAGTACGTACTCGCTCTTGGGTTTTTCTCTCTTGCTCATTCTTATTATTGCAGTTTACGCATTTAATTGGGGCTTCACAAAACCACAAGATACTGAGACAATGACACCCGAACCTATGGCCTCGGCACTTTCGCTCACGAGCCTCGACTTCTCGAGCGGGGGAGTCATTCCTGCGAAATTCACCTGCGATGGCGAACAAGTGAATCCTGAGCTCTCGATCTCCGGTGTCCCCGAGGGTGCCAAGTCGCTCGCGCTCATCATGGATGATCCCGATGTGCCGAAGCAGCTCAAACCCGACGGCGTATTTGACCACTGGACACTGTTCAATATACCTCCGCAGACGCGCGAGATCGCGCACGGCGTTACCGTAGGCGTAGTAGGAAAAAACGGCGCGGGGAAAGTTGAATATATCGGGCCTTGTCCGCCTCCGCAGTATGAGCCATCAGAGCATCGCTACTTTTTCAGGCTCTACGCGCTCGACTCGATGCTCGACCTCCCCGAAGGCGCATCGAAAGCCGACGTCTTGAAAGTGATGCAGGGCCACATCATCGCGCAGACAGAGCTGATGGGGAAATATAAGAGAGTGAACGGCGAACAGTAAATAGCGAACAGAAGAATCCATGGATATCAGGATTAAAGCGACGGATTATCAGATCACGCCGCAGGTGGCGGAGTATCTCGACCAGCGCATCGCATCGTTGGGGAAACTCCTCACAGGTGTTGAGGATGTGGCGCGCATCGAAGTGGAGCTTGGACGAGACGCGGGGCGGCCTAGGCATGGCAAGAACATCTGGTTTGCCGAGATACAAGTCATTGTTCCCGGAAGTGAGCGTGTCTACGCGCGCAACAATTCGGAGAGTGTCAACGGCGCGATTGATGACGTGAAAGAAGAGGTTGAGCGACAGCTGCGCCGCGAGCGAAAAATCCATATTCGACTGTATCGAAAAGGCGGCGCCTTGGCGAAGCGCCTGATGCGATTGGGAGGGTTCGACTAGACTGGTTTTGCTCCCGAGCGCAGGAATTCGTCGTAGCTCATCTCGCGCTTGCCCTCGGGTTTGACCTTATCGATAACAAGTTTGTCGCCCCCAAGGTGCGCGTCGAGAATACCAACGCGAATCTTTTTACCGGAACGTTCAAAAAAAGTGTACGTGCCCGGCCAGCCTTCATAGGCGCGGATTTTGAGGAGGTTCTTGTAGGCGTCGCCGGATAGGTCGAGAAGCCCGTCTTCCTTTTTGATTTTTTCGCAGTAGGTTGCAAGGTCGTGGTTTTGCTCGCGTGCTTCTATATTTCCCTCGATCCACTCGGGGAGCACCTGCGAGAGAAGGCGCCCGCTTTCGCGCGTTAGGAGCTTATCGAGCTCGGAAGCCTTTGGCGGCCAGTTTGATATATCAAACTTTTTCTGCGCGACGATAGGACCCTCGTCCAATTTTTCCGAGAGAAGTATGATCGAGGTGCCGATGTTCCGGTCGTCGCTGAGGATTGCTGAGCGAATCGGCGAGGCGCCGCGATAGCGGGGAAGTAGAGAGAAGTGCACGTTCAGCGCGCCTCGCTTAGGCGTGTCAAGGACGGTCCTTGGAAGGAGTTTTCCATAGTCGACGACAACAAACAGCCTGTAGCTTGTAGCTTGTAGCTTGTAGCAGAACTCCGAATCCAACTCTTGAGGCTGCAGTGTCTCGATCCCTCGTTCATTCGCCCACACTTTGACAGGTGGTTCGGTGAGCTTCATGCCACGACCTTTCGGAGTATCGGGCGCGGCGACGACGAGCGCGGGAAGAAATCCGGCTCGCTCGAGCTCATTCAAAATTCCGACTGCGATCTGCGACGTGCCGAAAAAGCAGAACGAGATGTCTTTTCTGTTCGCTGTTTTCTGTTTACTGTTCGCTTTTCTTGTTTTCGTCATAGATTTTACTCGCCTTGGTGGTGTAGATAATACCCTCGAGGTGATCCATTTCGTGTTGAAAGATGTGAGCGAGGAAGCCCGATGCGCCGCGCGTGAAGCGCATGCCTTTTTCATCATAGGCTCGAATGGTCGCTTTCTCCGCGCGCGGCACCTCCCCCCACTTGCCTCGGACCGATAGACAGCCCTCGTGCTTCTCCTTTTTTGCGCGTGAGAGCTTCAATAGCTCCGGATTAATGTATACCTGATCCGGTATGCGATGAGGCGTCGCCTCATCGGATTTCGGTTCGTC
>Ga0155800_108_pt1 | contig 11953 bp, 17 predicted proteins | sample RifCSPlowO2_01_FD_107454 | JGI IMG/M metagenome (GOLD analysis project Ga0155800, IMG submission 107454) | Candidatus Kaiserbacteria bacterium RIFCSPLOWO2_01_FULL_54_13 | reverse complement strand
TCAATCCCATATTCCTTCTTGATAAGCGCCCCGAAATCCACGATCGGCCACTCCTCTGCAAAGTCCACGTTGTGCCCGTGTATCTCAAAAGAATACTTTCCATACACTTCCTTGACGACGTGCCGATACAGCTCCTGCACGAACTTCATGCCCTCTCGCATGTCGCTGTACGCTTCATACGACTCGAGAAATACGAAATCCTGCAGGTGCTCGCGCGATTGGCCTTCGTTGCGGAATACGCGGCCAATCTCAAAGACTTTCGGAAACCCGGCAACGAGCAAGCGCTTGTGCCAGAGTTCAAGCGAAATGCGCAGGTATACGTCGATACCGAGGGCGTTGTGATGCGTGACGAAGGGGCGCGCATCGGCTCCTCCGGGAATATTTTCAAGCACCGGCGACTCCACCTCAAGAAAGCCGCGCGCGACATAAAAATCCCGGACCACCTGCCAAAACTTGGCGCGGCGCTCGAACATCGCGCGTGTATCTTTGTTCAAAAGAATGTCGAGATACCTCTCGCGCAACACTTTTTCCTCGTCCTTGAGCCCAAACCATTCGTCGGGTATTGGAAGAAGCGACTTCGCGAGCATCTTCCACGACGAAACCTTTAGAGACTCTTGTCCCCGCTTTGTCTTGAATGCCGTGCCAGAAAACTCTATAAAATCTCCCGCGTCGGCCGCTCTCTCGAACAACTCGACATCCGCCCCGGCATCAGCCTGTAAGACCACCTGCACCCGTCCCGTCCCGTCGAAAATATCCGCAAAAATAATTCCCCCCTGCCCGCGGATAGTCATTGCGCGTCCCGCAATTGTCGCGGTCTTACCACCTTTTTCCCGCTTCGCAAAATCAAAGAGAAAACTCTCAATCGATGTATCCCGCGCGGAGCGCGCCGGATATGGCTCCATCCCGGCCTTTTTGAGTATCTCGAGCTTTTTTACCCGCTCGGCGCGAATGTCAGCTTCGCTCATCCCGTTTAGAGGCAGGAAGCGATGCTTCCCGCACTTGGTTTAGTGCCAATAATCGACCTTGTCCGCCCTCGATGTATGTGTTGCATATGCTGAGTTTATCTTCCGCAGCCTCTAACGGGACTCATGAAAGAATACTATCACGGCCTCATGACACAGTTTGAGAACGTTACAACGTTGCTTTCTTCAACAGATGCGCCGTAATCTCTGGTGTGAAAAACGAAACTCTCGTCCGTGTTCGCGTATGTTACCCCGGCCGAAGCGTCGGGGCTCGTCCCGCTCTCGGCAGGAGCAAAGACCTCAGGCAAACTGAGCTGCCGACCGTCCGAGAGCGCGAGATGCACCTTGCCTTCGAAAAACCCCGCTTTCAGCGCCTTGTCGCTCTCACACTCAAAGAGTGTGCCCGGGCGCCCCGCGAGAGAATCGGGAACTACAGGGTTCGTCTCGCTCACAGATTGAGTGCTCGTGCTTCTGCCAAAGCTCCACAAGAACTCAGGAACCGTGACAGTAACGTCGGGGCCGTAGAGAAGGTACGCTACCAAACCTGCGGCCGAGAAAAGGTAGCCGATAATTAGTACCGCCACCGTGACGTGCCAAACGTTGATCTTCATCCCATCTATCCTAGCATCAATTCGATTGCGTGCGCTTCTTCAAGATGTTGGGCCTATGCGTGCGGAAGATACGTTATGAGAGAGCCCATGAGAACGATGCCAATCGCGAAGTAGGCGACGTGCCGCGCATAGTGCTTGGATTCGATCGACGTGCTGATTGAGTGTGGAATGAGATCGTTAAAAACAATGACGAGATACGACCCTACAGAAAGGCCAAGAAGCGGGACTTCGAGCGCTTCAAATCGCTCCAAGAGGAAATACGCGCCGAGCGCGCCGACGAGGACGGTGCTCGATGTAATGAAGTTCAAAATGAGTGCCGTGCGAACGGAAAGACCCGCCTCCCGATATACGAAGAACTCCGATATCTCCTGTAGCATCTCATGCACCGCGATACTTACAGTGCTAGCAATGCCGAGGAGTGGAGAGGCAGCAAACGAGACGACGATGACAGCACCGTCGCCGACATTGTGTAGGGCATCGCTTGTGAGCACGCGATTCACATCAATTCTTGAGTGCGGATGATCACCTTTGTCGTGATGATGGTGAAACTGCGGGATGTAGCGGAAAGCGACGAGGACAACGACAGCGCCAATCGCGATCCACGGCAATCCTCCCGAAAGCGAACCTGCGTGCTCGACGATTTCCTGCGAAAGATTCCACGCAATGACCAAGAGGACGCCCGCCGCGAAGCTAACGAAAAAGTGCATATTGCGCTCAACGAGCGCGCCCACGCCCCGCCACGTGAGGAGCTTTCCCGAGAGTGAGACGAGCATGACGAGAACGGAGGCGGACAGCACTTCGAATAACATACGTGGTACGCGGGGTATAATATCACCAATGTCCGAGAAGAAGTTACACAACGTCCGCTACGCGCTAAACGGCGTCAAAATCGCATGGCAGGAGGAGTTCAGCTTCAGAATCGAGATCCTTGCGACCCTCCTCGTGCTCCTCTTGGGATGGTTTTTCGAGATCTCGCGGACGGAATGGCTCTTCGTGGTTTTCATGATTAGCCTCGTACTTTCGGCCGAAGTATTCAACACCGCGCTTGAAGAGCTGTGTGACAAGTTCAAATCCGACCCCGATCCGCACATCGCAAAGATCAAAGACCTCGCAGCGGCGGCTGTGCTCATCGCCGCAATTGCGGCGTTCGTAATTGGAGCAACCATCTTCGTCCCGTATTTTCGTGCGCTGCTATGAGTGGAATCGACACCTACGTGCTCGAGGCGCTCTACACGCTGCGAGACCCAAGTATCGTGCAGTTTTTTATCGGGATAACAGAGCTCGGCAGCACCCTCGCAATCGGCGGCGTTGCCCTCGCACTGGGACTCTATCTTCTTTTTCGCGAACAACTCTCATACTTCGCGGGACTTTGCGTGTCTGTCATGGGGACGACGGTGACAGTATTTATACTCAAAGAGTTCATCGAGCGCGCGAGGCCGGATACACTCTATCAAGCGTACCTCGAGACGAGCTTCGCGTTTCCGAGTGGGCACGCAGCGCTCTCGCTTGCGCTCTATGGCTTCATCGCGTACCTCGCGTGGAAAAATCTCTCACAGACGCGCAGCGTCGTCGTTCCACTCCTCGCAGCGCTTCTGGTAGGACTCGTCGGATTCAGCCGTCTTTACCTCGGGCTACACGTTGTGAGCGACGTGCTCGCGGGATACGCAGTCGGAGTGATATTCCTTGCGCTCGGCATTTGGATCTCCGAGCGCCTTAAGCGCCACCCATTTTGGTCTTGATGCTTGAATTGATGCGCCTACACTTTCTTGAAGAACGCAAAAGAGAATTCCAGTGACTCGTTTTGGACAACCCATCGGTAGAGCGCGGGACTAAGGAGCGTTGCAAAGACGACCGTGCCCAAGACGTGCATGAGCGTGAAGGGGATTTGCCCTGCGAACGCAACCGCGAGCGGCTGGCTGTTGAAAACGGGGCCGATCAGCATCGTCACAGCGTCATAGAGAATCGTGCCGGGAACGCCAAAAATCAGAAAGTTTCTTACGCTCGCGTCGCGGTTTTTGAAAAAATAGTGCGCACCGACGCCGAGGAGTCCGTAGCACATGGCCGTAACCCACGTCCAACTCCCCCATCCGCTCGTCATTGCGTCAAACGCGACAATACCTAGAAAGCCAAAGAGAAAACTGCCGAGCGGGCCGTAGCGCTTCGAAAATGGCATCACGGTCGCCAAGATCGGCTCGAAATTCGGCGGACGGAAGGGAATAAGGCGGAAGAGAAACACGGCGGTCCAGCCGATTACAAATTTGAGTGAGCCGGAAGGAATACGTATCTGCATGGACGGTGGAGTATATCACGGGTACGGCCTCGCCCGAGGGCGGGGCCGTGCTGTGGATTTTGCTGCGTGAAAGGAGCGACTAATCGTCTCGTGGTTACTATTTCAGCCTAGGCTGAAGTTGTCACCATTTTATCCGAGATGCGCATGGTCGTTCCAGACCTTGAGTTGCCAGAGTGTGGGCAACCTGCCGACCGCCTTATTCGATGGTGCGCCATGTGTCAGCACGGTAAGTCCTGTGTTTTCCATGAGATCGAGCCCGCGAATAACACCCTGACACTCTTCCGCTGTTAGTTCGTTTCCAAACACAGCCGCCGCAGCAATAATCCACATGAAGAAACCGTGCGTTATCACAAGTATATTCTCCTCACCCCTCTCCTCGAGGTACGCGAGAGCAGAGAGTGCCCTCGTCTTCAAGTCATCGAAATTCTCACCGTCTTCGAATCGATACCCCGCAACAGTAAAATTCCCGTGATAGTCCTTGATCGCTTCCAATATCTCAGAGCTGTTCACTTCTTTTCCCAGCAACCGTGAGGCTTGCAATCCTTCCACAAAGAACTTGGAGGACTCCGATTTCACGCCCAATCTCTCGGCAACAATGGTAGCGGTTTGCTGCGCGCGTTTTAATGTACTTGCAACAATCAACTCTATGGGAAGTGCAGAGGCGCGTTCTGCTATCTCCTCCGCTTGTTTTGTACGGCGCTCGGACAGCGGCGTATCCAACTCGTTGAACCGTCCGGCGGCGTTATGCACGCTCTCTCCATGCCGGACGAAGTAAACAGTTTTCATGTCTACAAAACAAATTTGCCGTCTTTGTAGATAATCTTCTTCGAGCCGTCCTTGAGATGCGCGGTCACAGTGCGGCGCGTAGTTGAGATCATGTCGGTATGCACCGAAGAGTCGTTGAAGCCGAGACGTTTCGCCTCCTTATCGGTAAGCTTGCTGACGTCGCCCGCGTAGGTGTCGCGATAGCTCATTCCGAGGGCGAGGTGCGTGTTGCCATACGGGCCGCCCATATTCTCGTCAAAGAGCGTCTCTGCCATGAACTTCGTGATGCGCGAATGACGTTTGTCAGTCAGCGAGTATTCACCTATTTTGTCCGCGCCTTTCGTCGCAATCATTTGCTTCAATAGTTTCTCGTTCGTTTTTGCCGATGACTTTACGACGTGTCCTTTTTTGAACCAGAGCTGGATACCAGTAATCTTGTTGCTGTAGCGATAGAGCGGCTGATTGAAGCGAATCCACCCTTCCGTACCGCGCCAATCGGGTGAGGTGAAAATCTCAAAGCTCGGAATGTTCCTGCCGGAGCCTGCGTGCCACGCGCGTTTTTCACCGAGCGTGTACCAGATGTCCATGTCGGGACCCTTTGCGTGCAACCTTTCGATTTTAGGCGAGAGCTTGTTCAAACGACTGCGATACTTTTCGATGTCGCGATACACGCTCTTCCACTTCGCAATCGGATTCCTCTCATCGAGAAAACACGCCTTGATTATCTGTTTCCAATACGCCTTCTCCGAAAGCCCGGCTTCCTTCGCCATCGCCGGAGTGCCGTAGAGCGCGATAGTCCACGTGAATATCCCCTTCCACTCCTTCTCGTGCCGCCAATCCATAAATGGCTTGAGGGCAACCCCGCGCGACATGATTTTTTTCGGATCGATGCCCTTGAGGGCATGCGGGTCTTTCTCGGCGAGGAGGAAAACAGAGTGGTCCATCTGCTCGACGAGACCTTTCAAATATTTCTCGGGGAAAAAATTGATCTGCTGCGGCTTGGCGTGCTCATAGAAATAGCGCGAGACGCTGATGTTGCGGCGTTTGTCCCCCTTCTCGTCGTCAGGGCCGTAGTGCGAGAGAACGTGCCCTCCGGCGTCGACTACGGCATTACACACCGCGAGAAAAAGTGGCTTCGTCGATTCCGAACCCGATACCCGCACGACATCACCCTTCTTGATCCCCTTTCCCCCACCGAGCGCGAAATTGACTAAAACATCCGCGTACTTTTTGAGGATCTTGTCAGATGGTCTGTACATATTGTGCAAGCCTAACCGCCACAATGAAATTTGTCTAGAAAAACGAGAGGGTCCGCGCTTTAGCGCGGACCCTCGAATTGTCCCTTCGAGATGCCCAGAACAGCCTCACGATGCACTTCTGGCTTCCGCAAACAGCTTGCGCGTGCGTTCGGCTTGCTCCCATGCCGGTGCTTCGATATCCACAATCGCCTGTACCAACTTGATGAGCTTGTCCGTCGGCTCCCACGTTGTTTTCGACGGGTCGTCGGCCTTGGTTTTCGTGACATAGCCATTTGCCTCGGCCGACTTGAGCGTTATTGCCGCGCTCCTGCCGTGCTTGAAGTTGCCAGCGATGAGAAAGTCGGCCGCCGAGATACGCGGACTGCCAAGATGATATTGGCAGTACACGCCAAGAAATGCCGCCAGCGCGCGAGTGTCGGCGTGTTCCTGAAGGGCATTCTGGAGCTTTCCGACAATCGCGACGTCGCGGTCTCGTACGTCAGACATGTGCGTATCGGCAGTCTCGCTGCCGCTCCCTAGTGAAAGATCTGTGGCAAGACTATGCCACAGGCCCTAAAACGCTACAAGCTGACTACGAGAGAAGTTTTTCGAGTTTGTTGAAGCTCGAAGACCAGCCTTGGTTGTGCATTTCCTTCTCTTTCTCGTCCGCAAACCCCTCGTGCGTCATCGTCATCTCGGTCTTATCACCGACCGCTTTGAACTCAACAGCGACCAGCGTTTCTGCGCCCCATTTCTCCCCGTGCTGCCACTGCCATGTGAAAACGAGTTTCGTCGGCGGCTGAACTGTCTTGAACACGCCGCGCAGAGGGTGTGTGTCGCCGTTCGGCACCCTCATCGTAAGCCGATATGAGCCTCCCTCGCGCACATCCATCTCGTGAATGTCATTCGTAAATCCTTCCGGCCCGTACCACTGCGCCACTTGCTTTGGATCTATCCACGCTTTAAATACTTCCTCGGGAGTAGCGTCAAACGTGCGTTTAATAACAAGCGTTACGTCTGCCATACGTTATCTTTTTCGTTTATTAATAATGGTTCCGAGACGATCAAAGCTCGACTCCCAGAACGCGCTCTGAGAAGCGAGCCAGCCGCCGAGCTCCTTGAAAGCCGATGGTTTGTAGACGCAGATGCGGACGCGGCCGCGTTTGTGCGTCTCGATAATGTCAGAATCTTCGAGAAGTCGAATGTGCTTCAAAGCCGCTGGAAGCGATATCTTGAAAGGCACTGCAAGCTTCGAAAGCGACATTGCACCTTCCTGCTGAAGCCTTCGCACCATCGTCCGCCTCAGCGGCAGCCCCAAGGCATCGAGCATTCTCTCCCCATCCCTATACTTAACCATAGAGTTAAGTATAGGGATGTGAAAAAGAAGGTCAAGTGGGGTGCAGCACCAGACCATGATGAGTAGAAAAAACTAGAGCGGAAGGGTCTTGTTTGAAAAAGAAAGCGCCGGGCGAAAACCTACGAGTACTTGATCTCTTTGGCGCGTTCGCGGATGTCTATCGGATAGATGCCGGTAAAGCAGGAGGCATGGACACACTGCAGCTGCCATATGATATGTTTGATGGTATGGCCGGACAGGGGGAATTTATGCGTGACCGGAAGCCCGTGGAGGAAGTGCAGCGCATTGCGTGGGAACAGGAAACCCGAGGCATTGTAAAAAACCACCCGGAGATCGCGCAGTTTGCCGAGGATTTCGCCGCATATGCGCGCAGCACCCTTACTAAGGCCCAGGAACGAACCATCATCCCTCCAGACGTCGATCTCCCTTCGGATTTCCACCGCGTCGCAAGCCCATTCACTGTCCGCGCCGTCCTCGACAAAGAGCGATATAGCCCGGGAGAGCAGCCTAAAGTCGTTCCCAACGCCCCCTTTTTTAAGGCATTCGAGAAGACCGTACGTCTGCACGTTATGGCCTTCGCGATGGCGAATAACGGCAATTTGAAGGACACGATCTTCGACCTAGACTGCTTACTGGACGAAGTGGCGCAAAACAGGTCTTCATACATCAACGAGCTCGCCGGCATCCTTTCCGAGATTCGCAGATTTGAACAGTCGAAAAACTTCGAGGGTGCCCGACGGCTCGCCGCCTACATCACGCCGGAGTGGATAGAGAGTTGGCTCGCGGGAGATACGATACGGACACATCTTAAGTCATCTCGCATCGCCGGAGAAGACGGGAAACAGCGCCGTCTCACAGGAGATGAGACCGAAGCATTCCTCGAGGCGCTTTCTCGAAGACGGCGCATGGACCTCGCCGTCGGTAACATCAAGACCCTTCTCAAAGCGATCGACCGGGTGGCAGAGAATTTCCTCGTGAAGCTCACCGACAAGGGTATCCGGGATCACCTTGGGCAGCGCGAGGAGAAGCTCTCCGAAGAGGACGTGGCCGCTCTTCTCAAATTGCTTTCTCGAAGCCAGCGCATGCTCCTCGCCGTCAGTAACATCGAGACTCCTCTCAAAGCTATTGATGATATATTCGACGGCACGATAAATATCCCTGGAGTGAATAGACCATTTCTCAAACCATCGAGAAAAAATCGCTGACTTAACTCAGGCGCCGAATTTCCTTCTCTCGTTCGCGGATGTCTATCGGATAGACGCCGGTGAAGCACGAAGTAGAGAAATTTGACTCGGGAAGCCCGGTTGCAGCGATCATGCCGTCGTAGGAAAGAAAGCGGAGCGAAGTTGCTCCGAGGTACTTCTGGATTTCTTCCACCGATTTCACCGCTGCGATGAGTTCGCCTTGCTTCGGCGTGTCGATGCCATAAAAATCGGGGAATTTGACCGGCGGCGAAGCGACGAGAAAGTGAACTTCTTTTGCTCCCGCTTCGAAGAGCATCTTGACTATCTGGCGCGAGGTCGTGCCGCGCACGATGGAATCATCGAATACGACTACGCGTTTCCCCCGGAGCACCTCGGGGATCGCTGTGAGCTTTGCTCTCACGCCCTGCTCGCGCACGTGTTGTTCGGGAGTGATAAACGTGCGGTGGATGTAACGGTTCTTCGTCAATCCCATTTCGAAGGAGAGGCCGAGCGCGTCCGCGTAGCCGATGGCGGAGGCAATGGCGGTCTCGGGGACCGGGATAACGACGTCGGCTTCTATGGAATATTCTTTGGCGAGCTGTATACCGAAATTGCGCCGCACTTCGTAGACCGATTTACCAAGCAGCGTGCTATCGGGCCGCGCGAAATATACGAATTCGAAAATGTCGAGCTTTGGATTCGCCTTCTCGACTTGCTCGCTCTTGATACCCTTCTCGTTAATAACAACCATCTCCCCTGCTCCAATATCGCGCACAAATTCGGCGCCGATGGGAGCAAACGCGCATGTTTCTGAAGCAATAATGTAGCCACCGTTCAGAGATGCGAGCGCAAGTGGCCGGATACCGCAGCGATCACGCACCGCGATGAGGGCGTTCTGCGACATTATGAGGAGCGAGAAGGCGCCTGTCAGCAATGGATAGACGTCCTTGATCGCAGCCTCAAGCAAAAGCCCGTCGCGCATGCGCGCCGCGATGGCCTCGACGATCATGCGCGAATCGGAGAATGTCGACGTGTCGACGCCCTTGGAGTGCAAAAATTCCGAAAGGGCATTCGTCGTCGGAAGATTACCGTTGTGCACCAAGGCGATTGCGCCGTCCTGCGGCGGCGAAGAGAGCGAGACCGAATCGTGCAAGCTCGGATGCGCGTCCTCGTATGCGATCTTCGTGAGCGACTGTGCGCCCGCGGCGAGCATCGGCTGTGCGTGCTTCACGTGCGTGCCGCCGGTCGTGGAATAGCGGTTGTGCCCGACCGCGATGTGCCCTTTGAGACTTTCGAGAAGCTGGTCGTTGAATACCTGCGAGACGAGTCCCATGCCCTTGTGGAGCGTGATGACTTCCCCGTCCGCGGTCGCGATGCCGGATGACTCCTGCCCGCGATGCTGGAGTGCGAAGAGTCCGAAGAAGGAGAGACGCGCAACGTCGAGACCCTTTCCGTAAACACCGAAGACCGCGCATTTTTCCCCAAGATCGGCCATATCTAAAAATGGATTATAGCAGACAAAGAGACTACCCCGAGCGCCCGAGATTCTCAAAAACTGTGGAATTCGGCAGAGCCGCGAGGGCTGCTCCAGAGATAACCAACTTGGACCTCCTCACGCCACTTCCGACAACTACCAAATCGGATGCAGCAACTTCGGAGTCGACGAGAATCGGCCACTCCGGTGGCACTCCGACAGGCGTGATGGCTCCATATTCCATACCCGTGAGCGCAACTGCTTCTTCCATCGGAGCGAACGAAGCGCGGCGCGCGTCGAGGAATTTGCGCGCGACACCGTTTACATCAGCTCGTGTGCTTCCGAGAATAACGCACGCGGCAAACCACCTTCGCTCCGCGCGCCGCGCTTCAATGACGACGCAGTTAGCCGCTTTTTCAAGCGGAACTTGATAGCGCTCGCAAAACGCTGCCGTATCCGAGAGTGTCGGATCTATCTCGGCAACACCAATTTGGTCTGCGTTCGAAATCTTCTTGAGCACATCGGCAACACACGGAGCAACAAGATCGAGCCGTTCGAGAACCGAAACAACATGCAACGCTCCCATTTTTATGGCACTCATGGTCAACGCATTTCAACCTTCCATGTTTCGATAGCGGGTTCCTCATAGGGGTGCGCCTTGCGAATGGCGGCGATGACTTCGTCGAGGCAATGCGTCTCGCAAACGAGCTCGATGCGCTCTTCCTCCACCTCCTGCGGCTTCCCGATCTCGCCTATCGCCGGCTTGGCTTTGTCCGTGGGTGTAAATCTGCCTGTCCCGCGTATAGAGAAACTGCAGTGACTGTAAGCTCCGATCTTCCCGCCCCCCGCATCGCCTATCACTTTGCGGAGCTTATCTGCATCGGCAACGGGCACGTAGACAATGATCTTGTAGAGCGCAACCATGCTGCCATCCTATCACTTCATCATTCAAACCTGCCGTGGATTTGACTGCCTAAAATAGCGATTAAACGAACTCAAATTCCAAATAAAAAATGAGGGCTAAGGGGTAAGCGTGGCCTCACGCTACCCCTTACCCCGGCTTTCGGTCATTCGGCTCCAGCTCCCGCTTGAGAATCCGCGGGACTACCTCATCCACAAAATCCGGATTGTGCTTGGCGATTTCATTGAGACTCGCCAGCACAATCGGTCGGCACATCGCGGCGAGGTTTTCAAGAACCTCAGGGCCGAACTTTTCGTGCAAAACGGAAAACCATTTTGCAAGATCCCGATCCCCGTTGAGAAGACCGGGCATTCTCATCCATTCGTTCATGGCACAGTCCTCCTTCCTTTGAGTGATTGAAGCATGTGCGCCAGGCCAGTCAACCTGACAAAACTAAAGAAAAAAGACCAAGGGAACATGCCCAAAAAGAATCGGGCGCACGCGGAACCATCCGCGTGCGCCCTTATCGTCAGAGCGTGCCGTCGAAGTACTCTTGAAACAGCGAGATGCCATCCCCGCCAAGCCTTTTCTCGAATATCTTCTTCGCCATTCGTTCGCCTCGTTTAGTCAAGTGAATTCCCGTCGGGTTCTCGAAGGAAGAGTAGAGATGGATTTGTTGCCGAGGGTAAGGTGATTTTTCAATCTTGACTATACCCAAGTCTTGAAGAGCCCGCAAAATCCTAAAGCTATCGCTAGTGAGCTCGCACCTCACGTCTGCGGCAAGTATCATCACAATCGCAAAAGCGTGCTTGTACAAACCTTCAGGTGATTCGAGCCGATCATTGGCAACGTCTTTCAATAGCACGTGCAGCGCAGGTTTGTGGGGCATCGCCATTCTCCTTTTGTGAAAGAACAGATTGTCACGTGCTTTGTGCACACGACAAGACGGCCTCGTTGAGGCCGTCTTGAAACATTTGAATTTCAAAAGAGATTACAAATACTCTACACGGCCTCAAAAGAAGTCGCGCGTCGGCTTTGCTTATTTGAAATCATGTTCTGCATATTTGGTTTATATCAGAGTATTTTTTGCTGTCAAGTAAGTCGTAATGGTTCAATAGCTTGGAAACACTTGTCCATTCACAATATGAGAGATATGGCATACACAAAGAAT
>Ga0155800_102_pt2 | contig 12917 bp, 10 predicted proteins | sample RifCSPlowO2_01_FD_107454 | JGI IMG/M metagenome (GOLD analysis project Ga0155800, IMG submission 107454) | Candidatus Kaiserbacteria bacterium RIFCSPLOWO2_01_FULL_54_13 | reverse complement strand
TCTTTTATCTTGTCGAGGATCGGAGGAATGCCGTCGAGCTTGTAGTGGACGACGAGTTCCTGAACGAGAGCACCCATGCGCTTGTTGGTCACGTCTTCGTTCACGAAGGGAAAATCGCTCGGCAAGACGGAGTTGAAGAGGAGGCGGCCGACAGTTGTTTCAAAAACCTTCCCTCCGAAATGCGCGTACTTTTTGCTGTCTCCCGGAAGAACTTTGATTTTCGCGCGAAGATTAGCCGCGCCGAAGTCGTACGCAGTAATCGCGGCGTTCGTGGAGGGAAAGCTCTTTCCCTCGCCCTTCGCTCCTTCGAGCATCTTGGTCATCCAGTAGCAGCCCAAGACGATGTCGAGGAGTTTTGAGGCAACCACGACGTCGCCGCTTCCCGGCTTTAAGATGTTTTTGTTGGCTGACATGATCTTCGCTGCTTCGAGCTGCGAGGCCTCGGAGAGAGGCACATGGACCGCCATCGCGTCGCCGTCAAAGTCTGCGTTGTAGGCGGGACACACCAAAGGGTGTATCTGGATTGCATTTCCTTCTACGAGAACGGGCCGAAACGCCTGGATCGACTGACGGTGCAAGGTCGGTGCGCGATTGAGGAGCACGTGCTTCCCTTTAATGGCCTCTTCGAGAATCGGCCACACCTCCGGCGCTTCGTCCTCGATGAGGCGGCCGGCGCCGCGGATGTTATACGCAAGCTCGCGCGACAGAAGCCCGTGTATCACAAACGGCCTGAAGAGCTCAAGAACCATGTGCTTGGGTAATCCGCACTCGTCGAGTGCCAAATCAGGTCCAACCACGATAACGGAGCGGCCCGAGTAGTCGACGCGTTTGCCGAGAAGGTTTTGCCGGAGATAGCCGTGCTTTCCCTTAAGGTAATCGGCAAGCGATTTGAGGGCGCGCCGCCTGCCGCCCAAGATGCCCAAGACACCTGCTCCGCGACGCATCGAGTTGTCGAGTAAGGCGTCGACGGCCTCCTGAAGAATTCGCTTTTCGTTGCGCAAAATCACCTCAGGCGCGTGAATTGCCTGAAGCCGCTTCAAACGATTGTTGCGGTTGATGACGCGGCGGTAGAGGTCATTGAGATCGCTTGAGGCGTGACGCCCGCCTTCCAAGGCAACCATGGGGCGCAAGGCCGGCGGGACGACTGGGAGCCGCGTCATGAACATCCATTCGGGCCGCACTCCGCTCCTCTTCAGAGCCTCTGCGAGCGCTAGGCGTTTGCGCAACTTGTCACGCTCTGCAGCCGGGGCATCCTCGTACTCTTCCTTCATGCGTTTGATAAACTCGCCGATATCAATCTGCTTCAGGATGTTGTAGAGCGCCTCGGCGCCAATAGTAGCGCGGAACATGGCGCCGTACTTCACTGCAAAGAGGTGATACGCCGCCTCGTCGAGAACCGAACCAACCTGAATAGAATCGATTTCTTTTTTTGCCTTCTGTGCTTTCTCCTTTAGCGTGGTTTTTGCTTCTGCGTTTGTCGCAGCCTTCGTCTTGGCCTGAAATTCCTGCTCGAGTTCCTTCAAGAGCCTCCCGCGTTCGCTCTCATCTACGTGCGTCACGATGTAACCCGCAAAGTACACGACCTTTTCCACTTCTGCGCTTGAGAGGCCGAGCATCAAGGCAATCCGCGAGGGAATCCCTCGAAGAAACCAGATGTGTGAAACTGGTGTAGCGAGATCAATGTGCCCCATCCGCTCGCGCCGCACGATCGCGCGCGTGATCTCGACGCTGCACTTTTCGCACACGATCCCTCTGAAGCGGATGCCGCGGTACTTGCCGCAGTAGCACTCATAATCTTTTTCGGGACCGAAGACGCGCTCGTCGAAGAGCCCGTTCTTTTCCGGGCGCTGCGTGCGGTAGTTGATGGTTTCCGGTTTTGTGATTTCGCCGGAGCTCCATTCAAGAACACGCTCGGGGGATGCAAGTCGCATCACGACTGCTTCAAAATCCTGCGGGATGACGTCTTTCTTACGCATAGAGAAATAATTTGCAATTTTCAATTAGAAATTGGGTCATTGGAAATTGATTGATAATTGAAAATTGATAATTATCTGCTCGTTCCTCCCATAAACTCCATGTCAATTCCCAAACCACGGAGGTGTCGTACCAGAACGTTGAACGTGGCGGGCGTGTGAGATTCTTCGATGCGCTGGCCCGAGACGATGGCGTCGAACGCTGCGGATCTTCCGAGAATATCATCAGACTTGTATGTCAGAATCTCGCGCAAGCTATACGCGGCGCCGTAGCCCAAGAATGCCCAGACTTCCATTTCTCCGACGCGCTGGCCGCCGTTTTGCGCCTTGCCTCCCAGAGGCTGCTGCGTCGTCAAGGAATATGGCCCAATAGAGCGCATGTGGATTTTGTCTTCCACCATGTGGTGGAGCTTCAACATATACATAGTCCCAACCGCGACCGGCTGCGCGAAGGCCTCCCCCGTGCGACCGTCGAAGAGAATGCGCTTTCCGGATTCGTCAAAACCCGCTTTCTTTAATTCTTCGCCTATCTCCTCCGGGGTTGCGCCCGCAAACGATGGCACAACAGCCTGGTAGCCTAAGGTCTCCGCCGCAAGCCCCAAGTGAAGCTCGAGAATCTGTCCTAGATTCATGCGCGATGGCACGCCCAAGGGAGTGAGAATGATGTCGACGGATTCTCCGTTCTTGTCAAACGGCATGTCTTCCTCGGGAAGCACGCGTGAAATGACGCCCTTGTTGCCGTGGCGGCCCGCGAGCTTGTCACCCACGGAAACCGTCCGCAGTTGTGCCACTTCCACATGTACGCGCTTGATGACGCCGCTCTCAAGCTGATCTCCGTTTTCGCGCGAGAAAACTTTCACGCCAACGACGCGGCCTCGTTTTCCGCCTTCCATGCGCAGACTTGTGTCTTTCACGTCTTTCGCCTTCTCGCCAAAAATCGCATGCAGGAGGCGCTCCTCGGGCGTTAGCTGCGTCTCGCCCTTGGGCGTAACTTTCCCCACTAGGATATCGCCGGGGCGGACTTCCGCGCCGATTCGGACGACGCCGTCCTCATCTAGGTTGCGGAGCTTGAACTCACTTACGTTCGGAATGTCGTGCGTTGTGACTTCCGGACCGAGCTTCGTGTCACGAACAACGCACACGAATTCTTCCATATGGATGGAGGTAAAGCGCGCTTCCCTAGCAAGCCGTTCGGATATGACGATGGCATCCTCGTAGTTAGCGCCAAACCACGGCAGGAACGCCACGCGCACGTTTTGCCCTATAGAAAGTTGTCCTCCTACAGAGGTGGAGGTGTCCGCAAGCACGGCTCCCCTTTTCACCGAGTCGCCGACAGAAACCGCCGGCCGCTGATGGAAGGTCGTGAATCCGTTGGTCCGCGAGAAATTCACCAGAGGATACTCCTTCGTTCTGCCTTCCGATCCCTTAACTTTTATCATCTGTGCGTCTGCGTAGGTGACTTCGCCTGCCTCCTCCGCAATAACGAGACGACCGGCGTCGCGCGCCGCAACAGACTCGACTCCCGTTGCAACGAGTGGCGCTTCGGGGAGCACCACAGGCACTGCCTGCTTCTGCATGTTCGAGCCCATGAGAGCGCGGTTCGCGTCGTCATTTTCGACGAACGGAATAAGTGATGTCGCAACTGAAAATAGCTGATTTGTCGCAACCTCGATGAAATTCACTTCCTCCCGCTTCACGAGTCGCGGTCTTCCGCCTTGCCGTACTTCGACAAATTTCGAAGTGATCCGTCCTTCTTCATCGCGAGCCGTCGCGGCGTGTGCAATAGCAAAGCCTTCTTCTTCTAGAGCATTCAAATACACGACTTCTTTCGTGACATGCCCTTTCTCAACCTTCGCGTAGGGCGTCTCAATGATGCCGAACTCATTAGGTCGTGCATACAAAGACATGTGCAAGACAAGCCCGATGTTCTTGCCTTCCGGCGTGTGGATCGGGCAGACGCGCCCATAGTGACTTGAGTGCACGTCGCGCACTTCGAGCCCGGCGCGCTCGCTCGTAAGTCCACCGCGGCCCAAGGTCGAGAGCGTCCGGAGATGCTCCACCTCGTCGAGAATGTTGTACTGCTGCATGAGCTGCGAGAGCTGGTCGGTCGTGAAAAACTCGCGAATCGCAGCCTGAAATGGACGCGGATTCACGAAGTGAACTGGAAGCGTCGTCTCCGCGTCCACCATCGCCATCCGGTCTTGAATGTTGCGCTTCATGCGCGAGAGCCCCACGCGCATTCGCTGCTCAAGAAGCTCTCCCACAAAGCGCACCCGCCTGAAGCCGAGGTGATCTATGTCATCGGGCTCCGCGGCAGGGTCTGCATTCAGCTCCGCAATGTGCGTGACAATTTTTACAGCGTCGTCGACCGAGAGCGTCGAGCGTGCAAGGTCTGCCTCTTTCGTCGAGGATCCAAAACGACGGTTGAAGTGGAATCGCCCCACGCGCGAGAGATCGTAGCGCTCCGCGGAGAGAATAGCCTTCACGTGCTCGCGCGCGTTCTCGGGTGTTGCGATGTCGCCGTCGCGGAGCCTGCGATAAATTTCGACGTATGCTTCGTCAAGCGTGTGGGCATGATCGTGCGCCAAGGTTGCTGCGACCGCTTCGCCAGCTGGACGGGATTTCTCAAATCGCGCCCGGACTTCCTTTTCGGTCGCAAGACCGAGAACACGAAGCAATGTCGTAACGGGGAAGCGGCGCTTGCGATCGATCTTGACGTACATGCCTCCATCTGGATCCGATTCGATTTCAATCCAGACCCCGCGAGAAGGAATTATTTTTGCGCCAAAATAGTTTTTGCCCCGATAGGGAACAGCATCAAAAAACACGCCGTAGCTTCTTGCAAGCTGCGGCACGACGATGCGCTCAACGCCGTTGATAATGAAAGAGCCGTGCTCCGTCATCCACGGGAAATCCGAGAGGAAAATCTCCTGCTCCTTCTCCGTGCCCGTCGTCTTGTTCTTAAGCCGCACGATCATCGAGAGTGGCGCTTCGTACGTGCGCATCATTTTCTTTGCATGGTGCTCGTCCCAGCGAAGCTCGCCGAATGTGAATTTGGCAAGTTTCAATTCGAACTTCTTTCCGGAGTGATCGCTGATCGGAGAGAACTCCTTGAATACGCGCTCGGCGCTTCCCTTGACGAATTCCTGAAAGGAGGCGATTTGCGCCTCGACCAAGGACGGGAGCTTCACGAGAGGCTCCCTGAATTTCCCGAAATATTTCTGCGGTCGCGCCTTGGTTTTCGCCATGTTAGAGATTCTTAGTGAGCGTAGTGAGCTTAGAAGCTCTTACACCCGCGCAAAATTTTTCGCTTGCGAAAAATTTGGGCGGGTCAAGAATCTGTAATTCGCTTCGCTCATACAGCTTCTAGACAACAACGTACCCGTACAGCGCCTTCGCGCTGCAGGTTTGATCGCTATTAAATTTTCGTATGAAAACGCATCTTTCGATGCCTATCCGTCAAACTTTTCAGTTTGTCGGACCTCTTTGCCTCCCAAAGCACAACCGCAACTCAATCAGACTTTGTGCAAATGTCGCGGGATTGTATCATTCCCGGAACAACGGTCAACCTTGACATATACCAGCTCTTATAGCCTATCACGCTTCCATGCCTCAATCTTCGCGTGATGGCCGGTCAGCAAGACTTTCGGCACGCGATACTTCTTCCCTTTCCACACCAAGATCTCTGGACGTGTGTAGACCTCCGGAGAAGAGACGCGGGAACGCTCGAGGGACTCGGCTTTGCCCAACACGCTGGGCACGAAACGGGAAACTGCGTCAACAAGAGCTGCCGCGGGAAGCTCGCCGCCTGTGAGGACGAACGGACCCATTGAGACTTTCTTCACTTTGAGGATTGTGGCGACACGCTCATCAACCCCCTCGTAGTGTCCGGCAATGAGAAGAATATCTTTCTTCTTTGAAAGCTTCTTCGCGAGGGACTCATTGAACTGTGCGCCGTCGGTCGAAAAGAAGATTCTCTCGGCTCCCCTCTTTTTTCCTATTGCTTTTTCTGCGGCGCGCAAGACAGCATCAGGCTCCAGGACCATGCCGGGCCCGCCGCCATACGGCCGCCTGTCCACTCGGCCATATTTGTCGCGAGTGAATTTCTTGGGGTCGTAGTAGGAAACCTTTATCTTCTTCGCTTGTATCGCGCGACCGATAATCGAGCTCTTGAGGTAGGGCTCGATACTTTCGGGAAAAAGCGTAACGACGTGGAAATGGAGCATTACTCGCTCTTGAGGGAATCAATGACGTCGTCAACCGATCTGTCGGGACGCTCTTGTGGGGGTGCGCCAAAGCCGCGCTCGCTCCCTTCTGGCTCTTCGATCTTCAAATTCACGCGCGCGTCGTTCTTCATTCCGACGATGCGCAGAATCGTGCGTATCGCCTTCGCGGTCTGGCCGCTTCTTCCGATGACCTTGCCCATGTCGTCCTTGTTGACCGAGAGCGTGAGAAGAACGCCCATTTCATCTACAGTGCGGTTAATCTTGACGTCGTTCGGATTGTCGACTAATGCCTTCACAACGTATTCCAAGAACTGCTGATCTCGCTCCATACAGAATAGTCTGAATTAGTAGTGTGGTAAGTAGTAATGCGACCTTGCGAGAGTATATCAATTATTCCTTGGTCGGAACAGTTTCCTCGGCCGCAGGTGTGGATTCTTCCGATTTTGCCTCGTCTTTTGGTTCTTCCTTGGCCTTTGTTTCTTCAGCAGGTGCTTCTGTCTTCTCCTCCGCAGGAGTTTCTTCTTTCCCCGACGCTTCGGTCGGGGCGGGCTTCGGCGGGCTCTTCCGCGGAAGCACATTCACTTTCTTGCCCTCGATGACACCTGCCGAAATAAGCATATTGTGCATCGTGTCAGATGCCTTGGCGCCTACCGAAAGCCAGTACTTGATGCGCTCAGTACTCAAATTGCGTTCCTTCGTTCTCGGATTGTAGGTACCAAGCTTCTCGACAACATTCCCCGTCTTCGGACTCTCGGTGTGCTCCACGACGACAATGCGAAACGATGGCATGTTCGTCCTGCCGGTGCGCTGCATGCGAATCTTCAGCATATGTCGCGGCACTGTATCAAAATAGGCCGAAAAATCAAATGGAAACGTTCCTACCGATGACGCACATGATATTATGTTTCCATGAGCCAACATGGCTTAGAAAGACCGTATGACCCACGGGGACCTGAAGAGATATGGCGTCGTGCGGAGAAGGAATATAAAAGATGGGTACCCGCTGATGCAGAAAATCCCAAGGAGTACATTCAGGGCCTGATTGATCGCAGGGCTATCCTTATTGCCTCTGCCTTCTTGAACGAAGAAGGCCTCGAGCTTACAGTAGAAAACCTCGGACGTAGACTTGGCTATGGAGGAAAAAGGGGTGCTGGTTTTTATAGCCTAATTCAAAAACAGCGAGACTTTATCAAACACCTGGGTATAAAGAGTCGAACGCATGAAGAAATACAAAAAGATTATGAGAATGCGGCAACCAAGGTTTTGCAGCGAGATGGAAACGTCACCGCCACAGCAATTGCACTCGAAGGCGGTTTCCACGTCCGCGCAGTCATCTCAGAGTGGAGACGAAGTGCCGAATTGCGTGGGAAATTCCCACTCGTTGATGAGAGGGAGTTGGCTAAAGATAGGCTGATCAAGAAAGGAACTGAAATTTCAATTAAGAAAGCGTACGACGAACTGCGAGAAGCGGCTCGTCGGATAAGAGCACGAGAAGTTGGAGAGAAAAGGGTTACACCGGGTACACTTGCAGAAGAAATGAAGAAAAAACCCCTAATAATTAACTCTTTATTGCGACAGCGACCGGATATCGCCAAGGAAATCCTTGACGAGTAGCGTCACTTTGCAACACGTTCGGCTTCCTCGAGTTTGACGGAGAGAAGTTTGGACATGCCGTCGCCACCCATCGTGACACCGTAGAGCTCGCCCGCGGCGGCCATGGTCGCGCGGTTGTGCGTGACAACGATAAGTTGCGACTTGCCGGCAAGTTCGTGGATCATGTCGGCGTAGCGCTTGCTGTTCGCCTCATCCAAGGCAGCGTCGGTCTCGTCCAAGACAAGAAATGGTGGGGGATTCACCTGAGTCATCGAAAAGATGAGAGCGATCGAGGTGAGTGCGCGCTCGCCACCCGAGAGCACCTCGAGTCCGCGGATTTTCTTGCGCGGCAGCGAAACCGATATCGAAAGCCCCGCGTACAATTCCTCTTCGTCCTCGATCTCGCCTTCGTCCGCGTCCTCGTCATCTGCCGTGTCAAGGACGGTCCTTGACACGCGGCGCGGCTCTTCGACTTTGAGCTTAGCCTCCCCGCCCCCAAAGAGCTTCTGGAAAAATCCTTTCAGCGCTTCATTGATAAGCGTAAGTCCCTCGCGAAAGCGTTCATCAATCGTCTTCTCGAGCTCAGCGATAATGTCTTTGAGAGAAGCCGCTGATTTTTCCAAATCCGCGAGCTCCCGGGAGAGAAACTCGTCGCGCTCCTTCGTTTGAATGAATTCTTTGACGACAGCGTCACTCTCGCCAATGCCCGATTCCTCTATCTTTATCTTGAGCCGCTCAATCTCGCGCCGCCGCTTCTCCTGCACAGAGCGATCTTCTGAAAGCGCTCCGGTGGGAATTTCTGCTCTCTCCCAACCTCTGAGTGACTCTCCGACAAGCGCGATACCCTCTCGCGCCTCCTCTTCGAAACGCTGCCGGAAGGACGCAACATGCCCGCGGGCAGTTTGCACAGCGGCGAGCTTTCCCTGTGCTTCACGCGCCGAACTTTCGAGCCCTACGAGGTCGCGTTCGGCTGCAAATCCGCTCTCGCGCGCGCCGGCGATCTCCGCGCGGAGTTTCTCGAGCCCGCCCGAAAGGCCAGCTTCCTCTTTCTGCATGCGCTCGAGTGAAGAGGCCAGTGCTTTCACCTGTTCGCGCGCTTCCTGACTGGTCTCAGGCGCCGCGCCGGAGAGCCCTTCGATGAACGACTTAATGCGAGCCCGAACCTCAGCGAGAGTAGAGTGTATGCGTGAGACGTCGTCGGCTCGCTCAAGCTCCGAGACCGTTGCATCGAGTTCCCGGGCAAACGTGCGCACATGTGGTACCGGCACGAGCGCCTCAACAGTGACAGTGTTGGCCTCCAAAGCGCCTTCTGCGCGACCGAGCTCGCGCGCGAGCCGCTCGCTCTCGCGCCTCGTTTCTGCGAGCTTTCTCTCGCGCTCCTCAAGCTGCTTTTGTAGCTCCGCGAGAGACCCAGCACCGGCCGGGGCGCGCGCGGCTCGCGCGCGCGAAATAGATTCCGAAAACTTCTTGAGTTCTATCTCATATGTCTTTGCCTCATCGCGCAGACGGGCGTCTTCTTGCGAGATCCATGCGTGCTCGCGAGCGAGGTATTCGCGAAGTTTGTCCGCGAGTGTCTCTCTCGTTTCGCGTGCTTTTTCTATTTTCTCTACCTGCTGCCGCAGAAAATGGAGATGAGGCGCGATCTCGCGTCGGAGAGATTTCGTCTTGTCGATGTTCACGGCGGTCTCTTCAAGTTTGCGCTCACTCTCGGCCTTTTTGTGTTGATAGAGCTTAAGGCCTAGTGCATCCTCCACCATCTCCCGCCGCTCGCGTGGGCTGGCATTCAAGATGTGATCAGCTTCGCCCTGCGAGATGATGTGATAGCCGCTTCCGCCGATGTTCGCGCCCGCGAGGAGTCGAATCACGTCTTTGAGACGTACGATTGTCCCATTCAAAATATACTCATTCTGCCCGTCGCGGTGCACGACACGTTCGATGACAACTTCCCCGAAATCTATATCGAGCAGGCGTTTAGAATTGTCAAAAGTGACCTTGACGCCCGCGCGATTAGCTCTCGGAAGCGATGGCGAGCCGCCCCAGATTAGGTCTTCGCCTTTCTTCGAGCGCATGCTTTTCATAGACTGCTCGCCCAGGACGAATCGGAACGCCTCCGCGACATTAGACTTCCCCGAGCCGTTGGGCCCCACGATAGCCGCAATGGGCGAGCCGAACTCCAGCGTCGTTTTTTTCCCGAACGACTTGAATCCCGAAAGCTCCACGGATTTGAGATACATTATCACTAGCTTATAGCTTTTAGCTGATAGCTGCTAGCTAAAATATTGAACAAAAGACCTAAGCGAGCGGGCATGTGCGACTCTGGCGTGTTCGCGCAGTCCGACGGGCCGAGCGGCAGCGTTGCGATAGCAGTCGCAAACGCGACGCCAGAGCGCATATGTCAGCGAGCATCTCCCTACCAGCCTTTTGCGAGGAGAGCCTTCTGTGCCACGAGTTTCTGCATAAATTTCTGAAGGGACGTGTGATACGATACTTGTACATATGTACAAGTATCGACCTAATCAAAAACAACATACAGACACACACAGAAAGCGGCGCAGAGAAAAGACGGTGCAGATTCTCAAACTTGTGGCATTAGGCGTCGTACTCATGGGAATTGGAGCGGTGCCCTCCCCGAGAGCAGTGAGCCGCATATTCAAGGAATTGGCACTCAAAGATACGAAACAGAACCATCGAACGATAAAGCGGAAAATCTGGGAAATGAGCCATCGCGGGTACATCGAGAAATCTCCAAAGAAGTACGAGTTATCAGAAATCGGACAGCGTATTATCGAGAAAGAAAAACTTTGGAACCTGCGAATCCAGACGCCAAAGAAATGGGACGACACCTGGCATATTGTGGTCTTCGACATTCCGCAGGAGAGAAGAAACATACGAATAGCTTTCATCAGACATTTGCAGCAACTCGGGCTAGTGTTCTACCAACGCTCAGTGTGGATCTATCCTTATGCGATGGAGGATGAAGTGCGGGAGATTGCGGCATTTTTCGACATTCTGCCTTTCATTTCTTTCATCAAAGCAAATCACGTGGATAACTCCTACGACCTCAAAAAGTACTTCAAATTGATTTAGTCTACACTTGTACATATGTACAAGTATGAACTTCCTGACTGGTTTACATCCGTTAAGCGAAACGCCAATGAAGACACACGAGGCACGTGATGACAGCGAGATCCAGGCGCTACCAGCTCTTCGCTGTAAGCGCCTTCTGTGCGGCGTCTTGTTCCGCTTCTTGTTTCGAGCGACCTTCGCCAGTTGAGACACGCTCCTGCCCGATGTATGCGCCAACAACGAATCGCTTATCATGATCGGGGCCCGATTGGTCGAGTAATTCGTACTTCGGCGTGATACCGTGGAGTTCCTGCGAAATCTCTTGCAAACGGCTCTTGGCGTCCTGCCAGAGGCGCTTGGAGACGACGTCATCGGTCTTGTAGAAGAGTTGTGACTCGATGAATTTCTGAGCTCGCTCGTATCCTGAATCGAGATAGATGGCGCCGATCAGAGCCTCAAACGCATTCGCAAGAATTATCTGCCGGGCGCGACCCGTGTCGCGCGCCTCTCCGCGCGAAAGCAGCAGGTAGTCGTTCATGCCGAGTTTCGTCGCGGCATCGCAAATGCTCTGCGTATTTACGAGTGCCGCGCGGTAGGCGGTTAAGTCCCCCTCCGGGCTATCGGGATACTTCGCGTAGAGAAACTCCGTGACTGCTAGCTCGAGAACTGCGTCGCCCAAAAACTCCAATCGCTCGTTGTGTTCGCGGTTGAGTTCTCGGTTCTCGTTGAGGTATGAGCGATGAGTGAATGCCTGCTCCAATAAACGTTGGTTATTGAAGCTATAACCGATTTTTTGTTCGAATGTTCCAAACTCCATACCTCTTGCTACTTCTTCCCCTTCTGCGCTAGTACGTTTATCGCAGGAATGATAATTTTCAGCGTGTCATCATAGAAATTCAAATCGCCCACCGCGGAGAGGGGGAACCACTGCGCATCGTCTAGGCCGCCCGAGGGCCCGAGCCGAAGCTCTGTGAACGGTGCCTCGGCGAGAAAATACGTCACACGCTTTCGCTTCTTGCCTCCGTCGACCTTTGAGTCGTTCGCGATGTACTCGTTCACACCAAGCTCTTCCACAATCTTGATGTCGAGACCCATCTCCTCTTTGATTTCGCGCGCAGCACCCTTCTGTACGTCTTCATTCTCCTCGATCTTCCCCTTCGAGATAGTCCAGTGCCCGAATATATCATGCACGAATGCGAGGTACGTTTCGCCACCGCTCTGTGCATAAACGACTGCTCCAGCAAGGTGCTCCGTCGGCATCTTTCCGGTTTTCTGCGCAGCCTTTTTGCGCGCCGCTCCCTCACTCTTGCCCGGCTCGCCGAGCTCGATATAGACCGCGCCCAAAACGCCGTTTACGAAACGCCCAGAGGAGTTCGAGCCGAATGTTTTTGCGAGTTCAATCGCCTCGTTGATAGCGACCTTTGCAGGCACCTGCGTACGGTCCGCATAGAGAAGCTCCGCGAGGCCGAGCCGAAGGACATTGCGATCGATTGCCGCGATTTTCTCGATAGGCCACTCGGGCGCGGCACGAACGATGACTTCGTCAATTTCTTTTTGTTTCGCAGCGACAGTGTGAAGAAGCTGCTTCATAAAGGACATGTCGCTCTCGCGCGCACCGAACTCCTTGGCGTAGTCAGCCAAGCGCTTTTCGGACTCCTCGAGCGACATTTTTCTATCGGACACGTCGCGCTCGAAGAGGACTTGAAGAACGACAGAACGGGCTAGATGTCTATTGGCCATGTTAGAGATTCTTAGCGAGTGGCAACGAGCTTAGAAGCTCTTACATCCCGCCCCAGTTTGGTATCCCGCAACCGTATCTCGAGATTGAGATACCACTGAGTTCGTCTCAACAGAGTTCCGGCATCTGACATTATTCTACGGATGCCAAACTGGGGCGGGATCAAGAAATTGTAATTCACTCCATTCATAACAATTTCTATGACGAACGAAAGAGCAAGGTGTTTCGATTACGCAATTATGACTTTTGTACTTCTTCCTTTTCTTTATCTTCCCTGATTTGTCCTGATTCGCGCAGCTCTTTTTGACGCCGTTTTTCGCG
>Ga0155800_108_pt3 | contig 14681 bp, 11 predicted proteins | sample RifCSPlowO2_01_FD_107454 | JGI IMG/M metagenome (GOLD analysis project Ga0155800, IMG submission 107454) | Candidatus Kaiserbacteria bacterium RIFCSPLOWO2_01_FULL_54_13 | reverse complement strand
AAGGACCTCGCCGACATTTTTTAACTGCGGGCGAGACGAATGGCGTGTTCGAGAAATTCGCGAAGCGACGAGCCGACTGCTTCGAGCATGCGCGGGAAGGCCGCGTCTTCATGAAGGTGAGGAGAGGCATTCACTTCGAGGAGAACAGGCCCGCGCCGTGTGACGATGAAATCCGCATCTGAAAAATGCGCGAGCCGTAGTGCGCGATGCGCTTTGCGCGCGAGCTCCATGATGAGCGCCTTTATCTCATGCGAGAAGCGACTCGGCACGATGTGCTTGGCACGCGCGTGTTCTTCCACTTGCGGATCATAGAATAGAGCTCCTTCAGGTAAATCGATGTGCGTCGGAGGAAGCGCGTACACGGGTTCATCTCGGAAAAATTCGATGACACCGATCGTCACATGTGCCCCTCTCAAATATTCTTCGACCAATGCTGTGCCAAACTCGTCGAGTACATCCCCGATGGCATCAGGAAGCGCGACGATGGTCGATGCATAGCGTAGTCCACGCGAGGAGCCCTCGGCAGGCGGCTTGACGAGGTACGGCGGCCCGAAACTCGAGAACACGGCCTCTGCCATGTCGTCCGTGCTCATGCTGTTCTGTAAGCTGAACGAGACAGCGCGAGGCATCGGGATCTCCGCGTTGCGCAAGACCTCGCGTGCGCGGATTTTGTTGAGCGAAATGCCCGACGAAAGCGCGCGAGAGCCTGCGTATGGAACGCCCGCGCGGTCCAGCATCCTTTGTACGGTGCCATCTTCGCCCACGCCGCCGTGAAGTGCATTCAAAACGACGTCCACTTGCGCGAGTGCGCGCGCCGGAGTTGCCGGCATCCCGCGCAAATGCCACATCCCCTCGCGATCGATGAGAATATCGCGCGTCTCATATTTTTCTTCCGGCAGAGTCGCCATGATGGCAGCTCCCGTCTTCAAGGAAAGTGGATACTCGCTCGACGTTCCACCACGCAAAACACCGACGACCATCCGTGTCATGCGGAAAGTATACATCAAATAAAACGTCGCCGATTCTTCACCGGCGACGTTGGTTCCTGCCTTACGGCACGGCTTCAAGGCCACGAACAGACCGGCTCAACATCCGAGACGGCCGGTGGTTCCACTGGCGGACAGGTCGGGCACGCTGCCGTCGCGACTCGTTGGACGCTCTGACGCAATTCTTTCGATTGCTTAGCTCTTGCGATGCAGTCATCCAGGTATGTGACTGTCTGCACCACTATAGCGGCGGATAAGCATGCCGCCACGGCCAGCAACAGAGCTGTTCTGAACTTCATCTTCACCTCCCTTTTGCCTCCTTGCGGCATTCCGCGAGGAGCATTCCGAGACGCAGGACACCCATTCCCGTTGTCTTGTATTCCGGGTAACCGGCCCTTTTGCACTCTTCTGCGACTTCTTCCGCAAGCGCCGCTCGTTCGGAGAGTCCATCAGGACCGAGCCAGACGACCGCGGCCAGGATGACCAATATGCTCGCAACAGCGAGTGTAAGCAGTTTGTGCATGTGCATTTCCTCCTACATCTAACGTACCAGCACCTTTGTTTATAGTCAAAACGCAAGTATCTTTAATTGATGAGAATATCGCGCGTCTCGTATTTTTCTTCCGGCAGAGTCGCCATGATGGCAGCTCCCGTCTTCAAGGAAAGTGGATACTCGCTCGACGTGCCTCCCCGGAGCACCCCAACGATAGTCCGCGCCATAAATAAATTATAGCACCATAAGTCAGGGCGTCCGCGGCGCGGACGCCCCTATTTGTTGCTGGATGACGGATTTAAAATTTAAAATGTGTCGTCAACCAGGAAACTTCGATTGAGCCCCCACACCACAGCAATGAGACCCCCCACCGCAATGATTCCGTAGGCCGCCTCGGCCAGGAAGACCGCGACATTTGGCTCTTCCATGCGAACTCACCTCCTTTCCCTTCAACAAGGGTACATTACAACCAGCGCTGACGCAATTGTTTACGGTGCCATGTGATGGCGAAGCGGTGCGCTTCGCTGTTGGCAAGCAAGATGTCGCGCTCAAAGGCTTGAACTGCACGCTTCTCGCCGATGAGCCGCTTGGGTTTATGAAATTCGTTTTTGACGACGCCGACGACGGGAACCATGACACCAACATTCTTCAAGACGCGCTCCGCCGTGCGTACCTGCGATTTGCCGCCGTCGACGACGAAAACGCGCGGTAGGGGCCACTCTGGATGTCCCAAACGTCGTTCAAGAGCCTCTTTAAGAGCCGCCACATCGTTATTCTTTGCCCCTCGTATCTTAAACTTTCGGTAGGCAGCCTTCATGGACTCGCCGCTATCGACAACCGTCATCACCGCCACCGTCTCCGCTCCCGCCGTGTGCGCCACATCGTACGCCTCAATGCGCGTGCCACTTGCCCTGAGTCCCATCGAAGGGCCGCCCGATGAGACAAGCTTTTCGTTCTTAATGAGCGAGACGTCGCGGATATGTTCGAGCGCGGAGATTTGCCTGCGTAACTTCTGCGCCTCTTCAAAATCCTCCCGCTTGGCAGCAGCTCTCATTTCACGCGTGAGACGGCGTTTGAGTCCTTTGAACTTGCCCGAGAACAAATCTATGATGTTCCGAATCGTTCGCGCGTACTCTTCCCTGCTCACTTCCCCCGTGCACACGCCCGGACAGAGTCCAATCTGCCGATTGAAACAAGGATTGCAGCCTCGGATCCCTTCGCCACTATTTGCTAACTTGCGCAAGTTAGCAACTAGCAATTTCTTCCGAAGTTGTTCGTCGCAGGGAATGCACTTTGAGTCGCGGAACGGAAAAATCCTGCGTATGATTTTCATCGCCTCCTGCAGTTGCCCACCGTGCGGATATGGACCAAACGTAGCTGCGAGCTTCGAGCTGCGAGCTTGGAGAGAACCCGAAAATAGTTCCCGTCCGCGCACAAGAAGCACCCGCGGGAAGGTTTCTTTCATGACGACGACATAGTTCCAGCTTTTGTTGTCTTTCTGGTCGACATTAAAGAGCGGCTGATGCCGTTTGATGAGATTGGCTTCGAGGATGAGCGCCTCGAGGACCGAGTCTGTTTTCTTCCACGAGAGCGTGCTCGCTTGCGAAACCATTCCCACAATGCGGCTCCCCCGCCCCTCTACGAGATCCGCCGCGAAGTAACTGCGCACGCGGTCGCGCAGCGAAGCCGCCTTCCCGATGTACAGGATTTTCCGTCCCTTCTTAAAGAGGTACACCCCCGGCCCATCCGGCAGTTTGTATTTTCTTAACTCCTCCCGCTTCATGGGGCGAGTATACTTATCCCCGCCCGATTTGACGAGAAGAATATATCTGCTATAGTGCGGCTTTAATGGCCTCCAATAGTGCTAAGCGAGTAAACACCCGACCGGGTGTATTTTTTTACTTACCTTTAGTGCCCGCGAACAGCGGGCATTTTCATAAGAAAGTAATCCTGCGGAGCCTTGGCGAAGCAGGAACAAACGTATGAAATTACTCCTCAAAGACGGAACAATATTCGAGGGTAAAAGTTTCGGTGCCGCGTTTGACGCGGCGGGCGAAGTCGTCTTCAACACCGGAATGGTTGGCTATCCGGAGAGCCTCACCGACCCTTCGTATGCCGGACAAATTCTTGTGCTCACCTATCCCCTTGTGGGCAACTATGGCGTGCCCTCCTTCGCTAAAGCTTCGAAGGGCAAGCCCGACTCTCCTTTTGAGTCGAACAAGGTACAGATCGCCGGATTGGTAGTCTCCGAATACTCGGAGAAGTACTCTCACCGTCAGGCCAAACAGTCACTTTCCGAATGGTTGAAAAAGTCTGGCGTACCTGCGATGACAGGCGTCGACACGCGAGCCTTGACTAAGCGCCTCCGTGAACATGGTGTCCTTTTGGGCGAACTCGTACACTCCGGAAAGCCAAAAGGCTTTGTCGATCCGAACGAAGAAAATCTTGTTGCGCGCGTAAACCCGAAGCGAAAGAAAGTATATAAAGGAGGGAAAACTAGGATCATCGCCGTTGACTGCGGCATGAAAGAGAACATCGTACGTTCGCTCGTTGCGCGCGGTGCCACGGTAATCCGCGTGCCGTGGGACTACGATTTCAATAAAGAAAAGTACGACGGCCTTCTCCTATCGAACGGCCCGGGCGACCCGACGATGTGTAGCAAGACGATTGAAAATATTCGAACCGCGATGAAAAAGAATAAGCCGATACTTGGCGTGTGCCTCGGGAATCAACTTCTCGCGCTCGCCGCGGGTGCTTCAACGTACAAACTCAAGTACGGCCACCGCTCTCAAAATCAACCCTGCCTCGATATATCCAGCCGACGGTGTTATATCACCTCACAAAACCACGGATACGCTGTAGACGGAAAGTCGCTTCCCACAGGTTGGGAGGAATGGTTTGTTAATGCGAATGATGGCTCAAACGAAGGCATTCGGCACAAGAGTAAACCATGGCGCTCCGCGCAATTCCATCCCGAAGCCTCGCCGGGGCCGACCGACACCGCGTGGATATTCGACGAATTCATCGCGAGCTTAAAGAAATGATTATGAAGAAACCAAAGAAAGTACTGATACTGGGAAGCGGCGGCTTGAAGATCGGTCAAGCTGGCGAGTTCGACTATTCGGGCTCGCAAGCGATCAAGGCACTCAAAGAAGAAGGCGTGAAGGTCGTCCTAATCAATCCGAACATCGCAACGATACAAACAGACGAAAAATTGGCAGACACGGTCTATTTCCTTCCCCTTACCGAGCACTTTGCGACACAGGTGATCAAGAAAGAGCGACCCGACTCCATACTTCTCAGCTTCGGCGGGCAGACAGCCCTCAACCTAGGCCTTGCGCTCGAGAAAGGCGGAGTCCTGAAAAAATACAAAGTCCGCGTGCTTGGCACTCCTGTTTCCACGATCCGCGACACCGAAGACCGTGACTTCTTCGTCCGGCGGCTCAAAGAGATAGGTGTGTCGACGCCAAGAAGTCACGCGGCATCCAACATCCGTAACGCCCTAAAAGCCGCCGAGGAAATCGGCTATCCTGTGATGGTGCGCGCAGGCTTTGCCCTGGGCGGCGAAGGTTCGGGCGTCGTGCGCGATGCAAAAACGCTCGCTGAGAAACTCAAAGAGGTGTTCCGCTCCACGCCGCAAGTTCTCATCGAAGAGTACGTCGGCGGATGGAAAGAAATCGAGTATGAGGTCGTACGCGATAGGGCCGACAACTGCATCACCGTGTGCAACATGGAAAACATCGACCCGATGGGAATCCACACGGGCGAGAGCATGGTCGTGGCGCCTTCGCAAACACTCACCAACGAGGAATACCATCGCTTGCGCGAGATTGCGATACGGGTGGTGCGTCACCTCGGCGTCGTCGGAGAATGCAACATTCAGTATGCTCTTCATCCCAAGACAGGCGACTACCGCGTCATCGAGGTGAACGCCCGTCTTTCGCGCTCCTCTGCGCTCGCTTCAAAAGCCACGGGCTACCCATTAGCCTTCGTCGCCGCGAAGCTCGCGCTTGGATACACGCTCCCAGAGCTCAAAAACTCCGTGACGCAAACTACGACCGCCTGCTTCGAGCCCGCGCTAGACTACCTTGTACTCAAGCTCCCTCGTTGGGACCTCACAAAATTTGAGCACGCGGCGCCGCGCATCGGCACCGAAATGAAAAGTGTGGGTGAAGTGATGGCAGTAGGTCGCTCGTTCGAGGAGGTGCTGCAAAAAGCGCTGCGCATGCTCGCCACCCCGTTAGATAAAAAATATTTAACAGGGCAAGTCGGCGCCTATCTTGAGGAGATCAAACATCCGACGACGAACAGGCTTTTTGCCATATTTGGTGCGCTTCGAAAAAACGTTTCGGTCAAAAAACTCCACGCGCTTTCCGGCATAGACCCATGGTTCTTGGAAAAGATGAAGAACATCGTCAAATTCGAACAAGCACTGTCAAGGCGACGCCTTGACAGTGCGGCACTGCGCAAGGCCAAACAACTTGGGTTTTCGGATGTTCAGATTGCGACCAGCAAACACTCAACGCCGGATAAGATACGTGCACTGCGCAAAAAATACGGTGTACTTCCGGCCATCAAACAAATCGACACGCTCGCGGGCGAATTTCCCGCAAAAACGAACTACCTCTACCTCACCTACCACGGTGAAGAACACGACGTGGTGCCTGCAAAGCGGAGTGCCGTCGTCCTCGGAAGCGGCCCGTACGCCATCGGCTCGTCGGTGGAATTCGATTGGTCAGGTGTGCAGGCTCTGCAAACTCTCTCGGAGCGGAAATACCAGACCATCATGGTGAACTATAACCCCGAGACGGTCTCGACCGACTACGACATGTCGGACCGGCTCTACTTCGAGGAGCTTTCGCTCGAGCGCGTCCTCGACATCATCGAATTTGAGAGGCCGAAGGGCGTCGTCGTCTCGACCGGCGGTCAGATTCCGAACAATCTCGCGCTGCCACTCCATCGACATGGCGCGCGTATATTCGGCACGCATCCCACGAATATCGACCGCGCGGAAAATCGCCACACGTTCTCAAAACTCTTGGACAAACTCAACGTGGACCAGCCGCCGTGGGCGGAGCTTCGCACGCTTCCCTCTGCGCTCAAAGCGGCAGAGCGAATCGGCTACCCCGTCCTGGTGCGCCCTTCATACGTGCTCTCGGGCGCGGCGATGAGCGTTGCGATAAATCGAGAATCGCTCGCGAAATATCTCAAGCGCGCGACTGACGTTTCGCCCGAGCATCCCGTCGTCATCTCCAAATTCATCGAAAACGCCCGCGAGATAGAAATCGACGGTGTCGCTGCGAAGGGCAAGCTCATGGTCTATGCCATCACCGAACACATTGAGAACGCCGGTACACACTCGGGCGACGCCACTGTCGTGCTTCCGCCCCAGCGCACCTACCTCGAGACCATTCGCCGCGCGAAGGACATCACGAAACAAATCATCAGGAAGCTAAAAATCACGGGACCCTTTAACATCCAATTCATCGCAAAGGACAATCGCCTGCAGGTCATCGAATGTAACGTGCGCGCCAGCCGCTCCTTCCCCTTCGTCTCAAAGGTGACAGGGTACAACTTCATCGATATCGCGACACGCGCGATGCTGGGCGAAAATGTCGCCGGACGCTATCGCACGCTCGACTTGGACCACATCGCCGTAAAATCTCCACAGTTTTCCTATGGCCGGATAAAAGGCGCCGACCCGACCTCGCGGGTGGAAATGGCCTCGACGGGCGAGGTCGCGTGCTTCGGAGATACTTTTGGCGAGGCGCTCCTCAAATCCATGATGGCCGCGGGTTTCAGATTGCCAAAGTCCCGACGCTCCGGTCGGGATCCCGACCGCGCTTCGCGCGCGTCGGGAAATAATATCCTCCTGTCCATCGGAGGCGAAGAGAGCAAACTGAAGCTGCTTGCGTCAGTCGAAACACTGGCGGGCATGGGCTTCAGGATACACGCGACGGAAAATACCGCGGACTTTTTCGCAGAGCACGGTATCACGTGTGACAAGGTATGGAAAATCAGCTCCAAGCGCGAGCCCAGCGTCCTCCATCTTATCGAAAACGGGAAAGTCGATCTCATCGTGAACATCCCGACGCGCGCCTTTGAGCGCGAAAATACCGATGGATTCATGATACGGCGCAAAGCGGTCGACATGAACATTCCCCTGATTACGAACCGCCAGCTCGCCGAAGCGTTCGTCACAGCGCTCGCGGAGCAGCGCGGCAACGGATTGAAAACAAAGTCGTGGGCAGAGTACAGAGCAGTAGTATAAAAAACTAGAGACCCCGGTACGCAACAAAGATACGCCCACACTACGCTCCGGGGTCTCCTACACTGCGTGCGCGCTGCACGCGCGAGATGTATACAACACTATTTGTGTCTTTTCAAGGCCCGCTTCAGGTAGTACCCCGTATGTGACCCATCGGTTTTTGAGACTTCTTCAGGCGTTCCCGTCGCGACGATTTTTCCGCCACCCGCGCCGCCTTCGGGGCCGAGGTCGATGATGTAGTCGGCGCACTTCAAAACGTCGAGATTGTGCTCGATGACGACGACCGTGTTGCCGCGATTGACGAGCGTCTGTAGGATATCGATAAGCTTTTGCACGTCGTCGTAGTGTAGTCCCACGGTCGGCTCGTCGAGGAGGTACATCGTTTTGGTCGTGAGCGGTCGATAGAGCTCGGAGGCGATTTTCACGCGCTGCGCCTCGCCGCCCGAAAGCGTCGTCGCGCTCTGCCCGAGTTCGAGGTAGCCAAGCCCCACGTCGTTCAAAGTTTTCAACCTGTCGGCTATCGCAGGAATATCCTCGAAAAATTTCATTGCCTCCTCCACCGTCATCGTCAGAATATCGTGAATGCTCTTTCCCGACGCACGCGAAGCGCGGTCGGGACCCCGACCTCCTTCGGAGCGTCGGGGTTTCTGGCTTCCCTTAATCTTCACCTCAAGCGTCTCTTTCATGAACCGCTTGCCGTTGCATACATCGCATGTCACGTACACCGTAGGCAAAAAGTGCATCTCCACGGCCACAAGGCCGTTTCCCTGACACGCCTCGCAGCGGCCGCCCTTCACGTTGAAGGAGAATCGTCCCGGCCCCCAGCCGCGCGCACGCGCCTCTTCGCTCATCGCGAACATATCTCGGATGTGCGTCCACGCGCCCGTATAGGTAGCAGGATTGCTGCGCGGCGTGCGGCCTATCGGCGACTGATCGATGAGGATAGATCGGCTGATGTATTCGGTGCCAGTGAATTCTTTTACGTTGTAGAGCTTTGCCGTGCGATAGCGCTTGTCGAATCGTGCTTGAAGATTCCTGTGCAAAATTTCATAGAGTAAGGTTGACTTTCCAGAGCCGGAGATTCCTGTAACCGCGATGAGTTTCGTAAGCGGCACATCAATGTTGAGCTTGTCAATATTAAATTTCGACGCGCCACGAATCTTGAGCTTTCCCCTATCGGCTGTCCGCCTCTTTTCGGGCATTGGTATTTCTGTTTCCTCGCGAAGATACGCAAGGGTACGCGAGCCGGATTTGTTGGTTTTTGCAGTGAGCAGATCCTCAAGCCAGCCAGACGTAACAATCGCTCCGCCGTGCGTCCCCGCGCCCGGTCCGAGATCAATAATAAAATCAGATGCGAAAATAGTGTCTTCGTCGTGCTCGACGACCAAGACCGTGTTCCCGAGATCGCGTAGGTGCTTTAGCGTTTTAATCAGGCGATCGTTGTCCCGCTGGTGAAGCCCAATCGTCGGCTCGTCCAGCACATAGAGGGCACCTACAAGCCCGCTTCCGAGCTGGCTTGCGAGCCTAATGCGCTGGGCTTCGCCGCCGGATAAGGTATTCGCCTTCCTGTCTAGCGTGAGATACTCGATGCCGACGTTCAGCATGAATTGCAGCCGACTCGTTATTTCTTTGATCACGACACGTGAAATTTCCTCTTCTTTTTTCGTAAGCCTGAGTGAATCAAAGAATTTCACTGCACTCTCAATCGACATTGAGGCTAGCCCAACGATATTTACCCCAAATGAACGACTTCGTAAGTCGTTCATGTTCGACTTACGAAGTCGTTCATTAACAGCGCCGAGGAACACATTCAGTGCCTCCGGCCGCAAACGCATGCCGTTGCATACGTCGCACGGCTCGTCGCCAAAGAAATACTTGGTGCCGAGTCCTTTGCATTCCGGACACGCGCCGTATGGCGAGTTGAACGAGAAGAGCCGCGGTTCGATCTCGGGAAACGAAAATCCGTCGTACGGACACATGAACTTCGCGGAGACAACGTGCTCTTCTCCGTCCGGAGCGATTATCTTCGCAAGCCCTTCTGATTCGTGGAGTGCACGCTCAATGGCCTCGCTCACGCGCTCTTGCGTCCCCTTCGGGTCATCCGTAAACTCCGAAACGAATATCTCATCTACCACGACGTCGATTGAGTGCTTGAAATGCTTCTTGAGCTCGATGCGCTCCCGCAGTGATTTCTCCTGCCCGTCCACGGCCACGCGCTCGTAACCTTTGTTCAAAAGATCGTAGAGAAGTTGGTAGTACTCGCCCTTGCGACCGACGACGACCGGAGAACTGATCCGAATTTTCGCCTTCGAAACTCCTTTCGTTAAGGTCCGACCTTTGGGACTCTTCAAGGTCGGACCTTGGGACTTTCGGACGCTCTCGACTATTCCAAGCACGGTCTCAAGAATTTCCTCATTCGAGAGTTTGCGCACCTCGCGGCCGCACTCCAGACAGTGCGCTTTGCCGATGCGCGCGTACAAGACGCGCAAATAGTCGTATATCTCGGTAATCGTTGCGACCGTCGAGCGCGGGTTGTTGGAGCGACTCTTTTGATCGATAGAGATGGCGGGCGAGAGGCCGGAAATCTCGTCAACATCGGGCTTTTGCATCTGGCGCAGGAACTGCCGCGCGTACGCCGAGAGCGACTCCACGTAGCGCCGCTGACCTTCCGCGAATATCGTATCGAATGCCAAAGACGACTTCCCCGAGCCGGAGAGTCCCGTAAACACAATCATCTTATTGCGCGGTATCTCCACAGTGATGTTTTTGAGATTATGTGTTCTCGCACCTTTTACGATGATTTTATCTTCCATACAAATGGTTCCGACCCCCGCTTTGCGCTAGGGGTTGGTACGAACGAATATAACATATCCAGTGCAAACTTGCGTGATTTTCATAAATATGTCATGGTGCGCTTGGCGCTCCGTGGACCACTGTCTGCAAGTCTCAACCGAGCCGAACAGGTCGGCACGGTGGCACCAGGGAGAGCACAATGGCAGACGAAGCCCGAATGCGAGCTGACCGAGAGAATCCGCTACGCCTCGAGATTACGACAGGTTTCGTCGTGATTGAGAAGCGGGGGCAGCACGGCGACGAGCTGGTGCGGATAGAGCTGAGAGTCGATGAACAAGAAATTGTCATCGACGCACGCAGCCAGTACGGCGAGGTCAACTATGACTCTCGCCGGAACAACTCGGGAATCCTTGTCGTTTCTTGCTACCGTCACGGGTAGTATGAGACGACGATTGGGCGCGGCACCACCGCGCCCTACTTTTTTAGAACACTCAACCCTCCGAAATCGGCTTCTCGGATTTCTTTGTAGAGTTTGTTCGGGACGAGCATGGGTTTGCCGTCACGCTCGACGACATAGTAGGCGAAGCCGCGCATTTGTTTGACGAGCTCGTAATCCGCATGGCCGGGCATTGAGGCGCTGTCGCCTGCGCCTTCCACTGGGCTGTCGTCGGCTGTGACGAGCCATGTGTTGCCCGTATTGACCACAAGATGCCCGTAGCCTGCGGGCATATAGATCGAGCTGACAGCTTTTCCGCCGTAGGCGGATCCGCCTCCGGCGGATACTCGAATTGCCTTGAATTCCTCGACACGATCCGGCACAGACTTGCCATTATCCTCGACAAGCTTCTGCAAGAGCGCAATGCCTTCTCCTTGGATTACCCAATACGTCTCGTCGAGTTTCCCGACGTGGTAGTGCCCATAGGTCTTGATGTATTCACCACCGACAGTTCCCGATTCCCACACCGTGATATTTCGCTTTTTCGAGCCACCTCGGATCATGTAGTAGTGGATAGCCGGTCCCGGCGCATCGGGACTCATCAAGACCTCCTTCATCTTCTCGTGCGTGCGTGCCGCATATGGTTCGAACATATTTTTACAATACCACAGCTTCTTCTTGGAGTTCTATGCCAAACTGTTTACGGACAGCGTCTTTTATCTTCTGCGCGAGCGCGAGAACATCTTTTGCACTCGCTTTCCCGTCGTTCTTGAGGTAGTTGGGGTGCTGGCCGCTTGCGACAGCGTCACCCACACGCGCGCCCTTCAGGCCGACTTTCTCGATGAGCCAGCCTGCCGGCACTCTGCCCTCGCGGGCAGGCGCTCCCTTCTCGCGTTCGAACAACTCTTGAATGGCGCGCGGCACAACCGGATTCACAAAAAACGAGCCCGCCGCGCGCACGTTCTGGATGTGCCGCCTCTCGCGCTCCGCGATCGTCTCCTCAGTGAACCGCACGCTCGCCGCAGGGTCAGCCTTTGCCAATTTCACTCGTACGCGCGTGATGATCCACTGCGGATCTCGCTTGAAGAAGCTGTCGCGATAGGCAAAGCCGATGTCGCGATTTACGAAATCCCGATATTCTCCGCTCTGGGAACTTAGAGCACGAACAGAGATTACAAAATCTTTTATCTCCGGCCCGAACGCCCCGGCGTTGCCGCGCACAGCGCCACCCATGGTGCCGGGAATACCAGCTAATTTTTCCCAACCGCCCAAGCCCCGCTTCGTCGCCTCTCGTACTAGCGTGAGCAAATTGCATCCAGCATCAGCTGATAGCTGCGTTCCTGAGAAAGAAAACGAGTTGCTGGTGATGTTAATAACGAGCGCGTCTAAGCCTTCGTCTGGCACCAAGACATTGCTCTTACCCGCGAGAACCACGAAACGCAGGCCGCGCTCGCGTGCCCACGCGAGCGCGGCGCGAATCTCGTCCTCCGTTCGCACGTCAACAAAATATCGCGCCGGGCCACCAATGCCGAAAGTGGTCAGCGGTGCGATCTGGACATGTTCTTTTATTGTAAGCATGTCTCATTCTATCCTTTCTTCTCAAGCTCGCGGAGCTCATCGCGCAACAAAACGGCGGTCTCGAAGTCGAGGCGGTTGGCAGCCTCGTGCATTTGGCGGCGCTTTTCTTTGACGAGTTTTGCCGTGTCGCCGCCGAAGGCACTGGTGTCCATCTGAACGAGCTCGCTGACAGCGCGCTTTCGGGAGCGCTCGATGTCGCCCGTGATATCGTGAATGCGTTTCTGGATAGTTTTTGGCGTAATCTTGTGTTTCATGTTGTACGCAACTTGAATTTTGCGCCGGCGATCTGTCTCTCCTATCGCCCGCTCCATCGAGCCGGTCATCTGGTCCGCATAGAGGATAACGCGTCCCAAGACGTTCCGCGCCGCCCGCCCGATGGTTTGGATAAGAGAGACTTCGGAGCGCAGAAATCCTTCCTTATCAGCATCGAGAATGCCCACGAGCTCCACTTCCGGCAAATCGAGACCCTCACGTAAAAGATTGACACCCACCAAGACATCGAATCCGCCAGCTGGCGGACCCTTGCGGAAATCCCGCAGTATCTCAATGCGCTCGATTGTCTTCACGTCGCTGTGCACGTAGCGCGCCTTCACGCCGCGCTCTGCGAGAAACTGCGCGAGATCCTCCGCCATTTTCTTCGTCAGGACCGTGACCATCGAGCGGCCTCCGCGCTTTGTCACCTCTTCGGCTTCCGCGATGAAATCTTTGACCTGCCCCAGATATGAACGACTTCGTAAGTCGTTCATTAAGTCGTTCATGTTCGACTTCGTAAGTCGTTCATCTGAGATGATGGGGCGCACGATTACTTCTGGGTCTACGAGGCCGGTGGGGCGAATAATTTGTTGGATGACCCCCGACGTTTCAGTCGGGGCCCCGACCTCGCTTCGCGAGCGTCGGGGCTGCTTATCCGGCGTGCCGCTCCGATTGAGTTCGTATGCAGCCGGAGTCGCAGATGTGTAGATTGTTTGCCCGGTTCGCTCCACAAATTCCTCAAAAGTAAGCGGCCGATTGTCCACAGCCGAGGGAAGCCGGAAGCCGTGCTCTACGAGAGTTTCCTTGCGTGAACGGTCTCCCGCGTACATGCCGCCGATCTGCGGGACGGTGACATGAGACTCATCAATAATCGTTAAGAAGTCGGGAACCATCTCTAATCCTCGACATACTTGGCAAGGTAAGACCTTGCCACGTAATGGCAAGGTCTTACCTTGACATGATGAACAAGATCTCATGGGAAAGTACGACAAGAGCGTATACGGTGGCTTGCCGGGCGCGCGCCTGTCGAAGTGCCGCGAGTAGTTCTCTATGCCGCTGCAAAATCCAAACTCACGAATCATCGCAATGTCCTGCCGCGTGCGGCGCTTTAGGCGCTCGGCTTCGAGGATCTTTCCGGCAGCGTTCAGAAATTTCAACCGCTCCGCAAGTTCTTGCTCGATGTCTGCAAGTGCCGCATCTTGCACGTCTTTCGGCGTCACGTAGTGCTTTGCCGGAAATATGAATACGGCCTTTTGTTCGCCTTCAATTTCTCGCGTGACCGCGTCTATTTCCTCTATCTTCGCCACCTTGCCTCCCGAGAGATCGATGCGATAGATAATGCGCTCGTTAGCGGGCATCGCCTCGACACCCGCGCCGAGAGCGCGGAATGTTCCCGGTGATAAATCTCCCGTCGTTCGCTCGAAGTACAGACTCACGAGCTTTCGCGTGAGCTCGGCGCGGGTAAGTTTCTGACCCTTCGTGAGTTTGAGATTCACTTTCTCATATTCAAGCGGACTTCCAAGACCGTAAATACACGAGACAGAGGCCACTACGATAACGTCCTGCCGCGTGAGAAGCGCCTGCGTCGCCGCGTGACGCAGGCGCTCGATATCCTCGTTTATCTGGGCTTCCTTCTCAATATAGGTATCGGTGATGGGAACGTAGGCCTCCGGCTGATAATAATCGTAATACGAGACGAAGTAGTGCACCGCGCTTTTCGGAAAAAACTCCCGATACTCGGCGGCGAGCTGCGCCGCGAGCGTTTTGTTGTGCGCGATCACGAGCGCGGGTTTGCCCCACTTCGCGATAACGTTCGCCATCGTGAAGGTCTTCCCCGAACCGGTCACACCGAGAAGTGTCTGGTCGCGCTTGCCC
>Ga0155800_115_pt2 | contig 14816 bp, 12 predicted proteins | sample RifCSPlowO2_01_FD_107454 | JGI IMG/M metagenome (GOLD analysis project Ga0155800, IMG submission 107454) | Candidatus Kaiserbacteria bacterium RIFCSPLOWO2_01_FULL_54_13 | reverse complement strand
CTCCGCCCCCACCGCTCGACGACCCGGACGATCCCGAAGAGCCTGAGGAACCTGACGAAGCCGAGGAGCCCGATGATCCGGAAGATTGCGAAGACGCGATCGGAGCAAAATCTGAGAGGTGGGAAACGGTCGCCGTGAGCGTATTGTTCGCTGCGTCGACAGTCGTCGAGAGCATGTCATATGCCTGGGTAGCATCGTTCCACACGCCAAGCTGCAGAGAGGATTCTGATACTCCGGAAGGAACGTCCGCTTCATCGTACGGAATCACTATCGTTATTTCGTCGTTGAGGTTCTTAATCGGCTGACCGGAAGAGTCTACCGCGCTGATCGAAACAGCGTGCTCTGCCATCACCGTGCCGTTCGCGATATTCGGTACTGCAGTCGAGGGCTGAGTCTCGACGGTGGCAGCGTTCGAGCCCGTGCCGAGCGCATTCGCAGGAACATGGAGCCTGAAGCCCGAGCCGATATCGGTATTCGTGACGAAGCCGCCCGCCGTCGGTGTCATTGTTTCCTGTCGCGCAGCTGTGACCGTAAACCCGGAGAACGCCGCAAGTGCTATGTTCTGGCCGCTCGCAGAAGCAGATGTGGTGTCGACGGTTGTACTCGCGTGGTAGCCGATGGAGCGTGCCGTCACGACCCACGACGAGGCCGGCGTCACGCTCAAGGTGTACGCGCCCGCAGAATCGGTTTGGGCGACCGCAAATCCGCCCGATCCGTCCATCGCATCAACGAATGCGCCCGAGACACCGGTGCCGGAGAGCGCGACAGTGCCCGAGATAGTGCGAGTGGCAGTCCGGAGCGAAACTTCCGGCGCGGCCGTATCGCCCGAAACGGTGACACTGACCGGCTCAGCGAGAATGTATCCCGGCTTGTCAGCGCGTAGCTGGTAACTTCCTTTCGGCACCCTGATCGTGTAGGCGCCGCTATCATTGGTCTGGGAGCCAGTCGTGATGACGTTCGTCTGCCCCGTGGGTGTGCCCGTGAGAGAAACAAATGCGTTGTTTGTGCCGACACCCGAGGCAGTCACCGAGCCGGTAATGCTGTAGAGAACTGGCGCGGTATAGGTAATCGTTTGCGTCGTCGAAACGTTAGCGACCGAGCCGATAGGGCCAAAGGCAGGATGCCCGGCTCGGATCGTGTAGGTGCCGGGCGTGAGTGTGAGGGTGTAGGTTGCGTTCGCGCCCGAGGAGGTACTTTCGCTCATGCCGTTGCCGCGGCCCGTCGAGGTGCGAGCATCCACGTATGCGCCCGTGACCGGATTCGTACCATCGGTGATATTGACGGTTACCGTGATTGGGGCGGCCAGTGCGCAGTTGTTGTTATAGCTCGTCGTATCTGCCGTAGAGGTAACATCAATGGGTGTTGAATCACCAACTCCCGGGAAGAAGCAGACAAGTGAGTACGTTCCTGCAGGGAGCTTCAACGAGTACACGCCGCTTGCATCAGAGACTCCCATGTTGGCGCCATTGTCACCTTCGGCGCGCACCATAACGCCTTGTACTGCGGTTCCTGCTTTGGTCGTCGTACCCGTGACTGTGCCCAAGCTCAGGTTTTGTGCGGAGAAGTCTTGCCCGGAGAGCGAGGAGCCGGAGACGGTGACTGTCTTCGTGCCAAGCTTTCCAAAGCCGGGGGCAAACGCCTCAATGACCCAGACACCATTGGCGACATAGAGCGTGTAGGCGCCGTTGGCATCCGTAGGACCGCCGACGAAGTTGCCTTGCCCACCTCCGATCGCAGACGTATCCGCGGCGGAGTTGACCTTGCGGCCGCCGACGCCAGCGTAGGAAATCGCGTCACCGTTATTGTCCTTGATCGTGCCAGAAATTGTCAACGACGAAGAATTACCGAGTTTGAATGTGAGCGATCCGGGCGTGTTTGACCCCGTTTCCGGAACGGTGATTTGCTGGTCGGGAACGCTGGGCATGCCCGGCTTGAAGACGCCGACGAGATACGTGCCCGGGATCACGTTGACGGAGAAAGTGCCGACGGTATTTGTCATGCCACCCGAGCCAAAGCCGAGATCGCCAGAGCTGCCCCCACCCGAGGTAGTGTTCGATGTTGGCCGCGCAAAGACTCCGGCATTCGATACCGCGCTGCTGCCAGAGTCGAGCACGGAACCAGTAATGGTCTTGCTAGCCGAAGTCAGCGTAAAGTTCACGCTCGTAACGTTCGTCGTTGTTGCGATCACCGTTTGGTTCGGCGGTGGCATGAAGGTAAAGGTCGGCGGAGGTGGAGGCGGACCACCTGGAATGAAGTGACTTTCCGGCATTGCGGGGCCAACGCCTATGCTGTAGGTCGTATTCGGCGATATGCGGAGCGAGTACGCAACGGCGCTTCCCGTCATTTCCTTAATTGTCTTCGAGAAACCCTGGTTACTTGACGCAAAGATATCCACTGACGTCCCGCTCGGACCGGTGACCGTGCCCGAGAGCGTAATGGTACCGCTGCCGCCCGTGACAATGATGTTCTTCGTTAGATTCGTCGCGGAAACCGTGAACGGCTGGGGAACCGAGTTGTAAGTAACCGTTGAAGAGGCCAAAGAAAGTGTGCCCGGATCAATTCCAACCATGTAGTCTCCATCGGCGAGTTGCGTGAAGGTCCCGACACCGGAGCTGTTGGTGGTCGTTGCGTTCCCACCCGTTGCGGGCGAGAACACGTAGACCTTTACGTTTGCAATACCTTCGTTTGCATCCTTGTCGCCGTCTACGTTGCCGTCGTTGAAGACATTGACCGTGAGCGTCCTGCTCCCTGCGGTTCCGAGGAAGAACGATGAGGTCGTTTTTGTCTCAAGAACCGTGCGGTTGTTGGCAGCGGTGTCGCGCGTCTTGATGTCGCCGGTATACCCAGACGATGAGGGCACCGTCGAGTTGATGATGCCGGTAAGTTCGATACAGATGAAGGTGTTTGCACCTGTTGCTGCGCTTGCCGTTGTGATCGTCACCGTTCCTGCATCTGCGTTCGCCGAGGCAGTTGCGATCGTAGGAAGGCTCGCGGGCCCCGAGTACTGTGTGCCGTTGATGTCGGCATTGCAAAGCGAACTTGCAGCAGCGGTGGTCGAAGCGCGCGACACATCGAATCCTTGCGGGAAGGTAATCACGATTTGCCCACCCTCGGGTATCGAGGTTGCCGCAAGAAAGTTCACGCGATAGTCGGATATCGCACCCGCCATTCGGTTCATCGGCATGAGCTGCGTCGGGTTCATACCCTGCTCACTCTGATTGACTGTGCCGCTGCCGGGCCCGAGCTGCCCACCCGTTTGCGAAGAATCCTGCACCGTGCCAAAGGCGACGTTCCCTGCCGGAGAGCCTGAGGTCGAGATACTGTTCCCTGCCAGATCCTGCACGGGCGTTGCGACCGTTACCTTGAATTGACTGCCGTTCGAGAGCGAGAGCCCGGAGATGCGCGCAGTCTTTGTCATACCGTCAAAGGTGATGGTCTTACCGCCCAAGGACATCGAAGTTCCGGCCGGACTCTCCAAGGTGTAGTTCGCAATGTTATCCGCCGAGTTGGGACCTCCTCCTACTTTCATGGTTTCTGAATAGGTAATCGCGATGCCGAAGTTGTCCGCGGAGGCAAAGCTGATCGATGGAGCCGTTGTGTCTGCAGTCGCGGTTGTCGTTGCGTAATTCGTTGAGGACGCAGTGATCCTTATACCAGCAAGGTCAGCCGGCCCCGTGAGCCCTGCCCCGACCGTGAAGGTGTAGCCAGTATTCGCGGCGAGAGCGCTCGATGGCGCAAACGAGGCTGAGCGACTCTGCGCGTTGTAAGCGACGTTACCAGAAACAGCAGTACCGCCGATCTGTGTCGCGAGCTTAAGAGTCGAAGTTGTTACTGTCGAAGGATCCATGTCTTCGGAAAAGCCCACCGTGAATACTTGGCCGAGGGATATGTTCGTCGCACCGCTGTTCGGATTAACACCGAGAATCTGCGGTGTGGTCAAATCTACCCCACTGCTGGTGCGGAAGTAGAGACGGAACTCATTGGGGAGCGAAGTGCCGTTCGTGCTCTGCGCGGTCGTGAGCACCTGCAAGACCATGTTTGTGTTCGGTGTTAGCCCCGCCGTAGGCGTAACCGTGAGCGTGTTCGTCGTCGAGTCGTACGAGAGCGTGGTGGACGTTGCCGTGCTGTCGGGCTGGCCATTCACATCCCTCGAAAGTTTTACGACGGCGCTACTATTGACGGCGTTTGCACCTCCATCACTCTTCATCGGGACAGAAAACGTGAGCTTGACAGGAGTGCTGATCGGATAGAACTGATTTCCCTGCTGCGGCTGCGTGCTTTGCACGTAGGGCGGTGAGATGTTCGTTCCGCCGGTTGAGCCCGTCGTAAACGAGAGCGTCGAAGAAGCCGCGAGTGCATTTCCAGCACTGTCCGTAATCGCGGTGCCGGCGGTCACGACGTACGTCGTCGAGAGGGCGAGATTAGAGGCCGCGTTGTCGAGACGAAGAGCAGTCGATGTCGCGCCAGTCGCGCCGCCGGAGACGAGGTGGAAGTTGTAGGCGTTGAGGTTCGACGCGTTCGCCGTCACTTTCCCGAAGAGCATCTCGCCGAGCGAGAAGACAGTCGCGTCTTGCGCTCCTGTGTCGATAGCGCCGGTCCCGGCACTTGCGATCTTCGCGATAACCGAGGAAGCCGAGAAGCTCGTGGTCGCGCTTGCGCTGTCGAGTGTCAATACTGTTGTAGTACCCGCGCCCGATGGGGCATTCACCGTCTCTGCGGTCGTTACTAAGTGCCATGCGTAGGTGCCGATGTTGTCCCCGCCTCTCGCAAGTTTTGCGAAGACAAGATCACCCGCGCTAAACGTGGTCGTCGCGATGAGCCGCTGAGAAGAATCTGTCGTCGAGGTCGCCGCCGGCTGTATCTTCGAGAGCGTTGTCGAGGCAGCATAGGTCGGCTGACCGGAAGCGCCGTCAAGTCGGAGACCCGAAGCGGCAACGCCGCCCTCCGTGGTGACGATGTGCCAGTTGTAGCGCACATCGGTCGGATTTGCGGTCGGAAACGTCACGACAAGATCGCCAACACCCAAGAGACTCAAGGTTGATGTGGTCGTCGCGACCGTGGGAGTAGCAAACTTCGTAACCTGAGAAGGATTGAAGAGCGCGTTACCGTTGATGGCAAACGTCCCGGATGTGAGTGTTTTGTTGGTCACGACACCAACTTCAGGAGGAAACGTGCCGAACTGCATGTAGACGATGTCGCCATAGGCAGGGGTGGTGTAGGCGCCTTGCGGCACGATGGTGTTCGTTCCTTGAATGTGGAAGAACCCGGTTGTAGTTGAGGATGCTTTCGCAAATTTCGTAGCCGCTGTGTAGGTCGGCGGGCTCGATACCACGATATCGAATCCGTCGGGGAAGGGTCTGATCCCAGCGCCGACGGCCGTGCCCCCCTGCGTGAAGGTGATGTTGGTGGAGTTGAGAGTGGTCTGATCGAGATTCTCGCTGAAGCCCATGTGAATGAAAGTCGAAACGGGGACGCCCGTCGAGCCGTTCGCTGGGCCTGTCATGTTGGCATTCATGGTCGGAGCGACAGTGTCCACCGTGACAACATTCGTCTGAACCGCGGTCGGGCCCGCGGGCCACGCGGCGTTCCAGCCGATGTTGGTAGGAATCATTTGGGCGAGAAACGCATGCCCGTTCACGGCGTCAGCAGAGCTTCGGATAACGATGAAGTAATCGTTGCCGGCATTTGCATCCGCGTTACCATCAGGAGCGGTCTCTGCTGTTGCAAAGGTGAGCGTTGTCGTCGCGTGCGTACCTCCCGCATTCGAGGTCCATGCGGGAGCCGCGGAGAGCGGCACCAAGTCGTCGGCGGCATCAAACGATCCATTCGTGCCCGCAGCGGCATCGTCTCGGTAGACAGCAACACCTGAAGAAGTCGCCGTCCCGAGAGCCGCAAGGTCTGTCGTCGTACCCGAAGCCGAGAAAATGAAGCCTATTGTCGTCGACGCGAGCGTCTCCGAGCTTGATACGAGGTTGAGCCCGATGACAGCAACAGCCGCCGACGAGGCCTTAACGGTCTGGCTTTGGGTCGTGAGCGAAGCCGCAGCGTTTGTGGAAACAGCGGCGTGCGCGTAGAACGCGAGCCCCGCGACAAGTGCGGCACAAAGCATTGCCGCTCCAAAAACAAAACCACCGCGCGCAAAGCGCGTGTACGACGAGTAGTTCATATGCATTCTTGCGTGTATAAAAAGGCCTCCTTTTAACGAGCGCACGCGACGACGAGCGCCTAATGAGCTTATTATTGCAGATAAATAGCCCGCAAGAGCGCGACAACGCACCCTCTGTGCATAACTCGCACCTACTTGCCGACATAGGCGCCGCGGACAGAGTCCGAATGAGCTCGGATTATGGCCCCGAACTTCCAAGATATCGCTTGAGATTTCACCTCGGCCCGATTCTTCGTCTCTCTCCCATCATCCCGAGGTTATAATACTCATACCATGGTATCAAAAATAAAACCGCAGCGCGGATTCCTTTTTGACGACACTCCCCGAGGAATCTTGGAAGCGCTCCTCGTCGCTGGCAGTATCACTGTCGCTTTGTCTGCCGCCCCGGTATTTGTCATTGCATTGGGGGCGCTCGGATACATGCTTAAGGCCGAAGACAAGACGCGACGCAAGAAACTTAATCAGTATGGCAACTACTTGAAACGTCGTAAGTACATCACCCTGCAGCAGGTTTCAAAAAATCAAGTCCGGATCTCGCTGACGCCCTCTGGAGAGCAGCGAGCTCTGGGAGCACGTGCGCGCCGTCTGCTGGGTACACCTGTCAACCGACCCCGCACATGGGATTTCAAATGGCGCTTGATCCTCTTCGATATAGCCGCGGAAGAGAGAGCGAAGCGTAACGCCTTCAGAGAATTCATCCGCAGGATAGGCGCAGTGATGCTCCAAAAGAGCGTGTGGATTCATCCGTTTGACTGCGCCGAACACATCGAGTTGTTACGAGAATACTTCAGCCTATCTGAGAGCGAACTGCGACTCGTCGTTGCCGAGAGGGTCGGGGAAGACCGCTTGCTTCGACGTCATTTCAACTTGTAACAGGCAATCGTGAGAACATTGCGGATACCATGGTACTGAAAATAAAACCAGTAGTTCAGATGAAAAGACTACTAGATGAAAAGACTACAGGAAAAAGACTATCGTAGTACGTCCCAGATTCCGGGATCCTCTCCCCCGTCAATTTTGAAGATCGAGACACCGCGCACGCCGAGCTTCTTCGCGAGCGCGATTTTATCTCTGACCGACTGCGCATCGGGCCAGACCATGTAGCGGAAGCTGAGGTTCGAGTTGTAGGTGTCGGCAAACGCGGTTGCAGATAACGCAGTCGCAAGACCGTGTATGCCTTCGCCTACCGGGACGCGCAACGCCGAGGAACTGGAAGTAAGCGCGTAGCTGAACGCCATTTCGCCCCACGGCGCTCTATACGGCATAATGCCTAACTCCGCCGCGATCGGGACGGCATAGCCGGGATTGAAGGTCCAAAGTGAATCGTATATATATTCCGGCCCTGCATAGACGGTCACACTGAACTCGTAGCCATAGGTAGGAATTCCGATCATGAGTTTCTTCTTCGAGACGTCTTTCGCCGCGAGTTTTATGGCTTTTTCCACCCACGCAGGATCTGAGACCGGCGCATAGAGCTGCGAGCTCGACGCGTATTGCGTCGCGAGCTTCAGGTCTATCCCCTGCTGGTCATATGCCATGATGCGCACGCGGTCGCAGTACTTGTTGATGGCCTTAAGGTCGTTCGCGTAGAGAGCTGCATCCGGCGGCGGAGTCGTGCCGTAGTATCGGTCGGCGACAGGCGTGCGCGCCTCGATAGTGCACATCACCCAGTGTTTGGGCATGCGAAGGTACAGCCCCTTGAGAAAAGTCGAGAAGTAATCTCGCGTCGCAGCTTTCTTACCCTCGAAATCAATATCGATGCCGTCGAATCCTTTCTCTTTCACGAGTGCGGCAATGCGATCTTCAAGTGCGATGCGCGCTTTCTTGTTGCTCAAGAGCGCGTGAAGAAGCTCACTGTTCGAGGTCATCACGGTCGGTATGAATCGCACATTCTTTTTCTTTGCCTGCGCACGAAGCGTAAGCCACGGCTCCTCGTCGAGCTTTCCGTTGTCGAGGAGCGTGCCGTCAGATTTGAGGGTGTATACGAAGGGATTTACTTCCGTGAGCTTGTCGAGATTTGGAAGCACGTCGGCGGTGCCGGTCGCAGCCCGCCAGTACGGAATCCATCCCGACACCTCAAACGGCTTATACATCGCCGCATCGGCTGAAATCGGCAACAGAAAAAAAATTGCAACAACCAAAAAACGCAGGTATTTCATAGCAGAGATGACGGTCATGTCATCGCAATGTTACGTTCCGATCCTAATTGAGCAAAATAACTATCAACAGCAGGAACAATCTCTTTTGGAGACTCAACAACCCGAAGCGGTTCGCCTTTTTGGAGCGTCTCACGTGGGTGAAAGCCCCATGAGACTCCAATTGCACCGACGCCTGCGGCTTTCGCCTCGCGCATGTCGCCCAGGGTGTCGGTGATAAAGATGCACTCCGCGGCCGACGTCTTGTACTTCTCGAATATCATTTGGATTTTCTCGCGCTTTCCAGTGTGCACATCGGCTCCCATCACTTCCGAAAAGTAACGTCCGATGCGGTATTTCTCCAGAAATCCCTGAATCGGGCTCGTGATTGTCGAGGAGACAATGACGAGAACGTACTCATGCGAAAGTTTCTCGACAACCTCGCGCATGCCGGGAAATAGTTTCGCGCGCTCCTCAAACGCTGGAGTGAAGATGCTAAACCAGTCGAGATCGTGATGGCACTCTGGTCCGTGCGGGCGCGCCATGAATATGTGGTGCTCCTCGTAGGCATTACCCTCGAAAACGCGCTGATACTCCTCGTCGGTGATTCGTACGCACAACTTCCGCGCTGTCGCAAATCCGACCTCATACGAATCGGCGATAACACCGTCGAAATCGAACAACACGAATTTTCGGCCTCTCATCGGACCATGATAGCAAAACACACCATCGACATTAACGCTAATCGTGAGGTTTCTTTCGCAACTGCCTATGAAGCGGACCAACGACTTTGAGCTTGGTGCCACCGCCGAAAAGAAGGAGGAGAACCACGGCTGCGAAGTGCGGCAGATGCCCCGCGAGTTCTATTGGTCCCAGAATGAACATTGGGATGGTGAAGAATGCGGCGAGAATGAATGCGTTGAGGCGTGTAATAACCCCGAGAATGAATATGAGACCGAGCAGAGATTCAACTGCTCCTGCCGAGAGCGTGAAGAGATAATCCGAGTACCATTCGAGTCCGAGAAGCTGCATGAAGTTCCAATGGTGCTCCGCGAGGAAATTGATGCCAAACTCAGGGTGCAAGATCTTTTCCGAAAATCCGAGAATGAGAAGCGTTACGCCCGTCCCAATGCGCAAAAGCGGGAGCGCGTAGTCGTGAAAGCGACGCGTGAGGTGTGCGAGCGCCCTTATGGGCACCAAGCTGAAGTAATCGCTCCCCATGATGAGTATGAAAAGCGCAGTGCTTAAGACCCATACATCTTCGAACATCGAAAGAGCTCCCACAAAAACAAAGCCCGCGGCCCACAGAAGTGCAAGAGCGATGGCCGCGACACGCGCATAGATTCCTGCCAAGAATGCGACGCCGATGACTATCTGGAAAACGATGAGAACGTACGGTACGCCCGCGCCAAGTGTGAGATTGGGAGAAAAGAGATAGCCATGCGTCCCCGCGATGACGAAGAACGCGCCGGCAACCATCGAGAAAGTGGCCGCGGCGCGCGGGAAGGCATGATCGCGCCGCGGATGCAGGAACGAGAGTTGTAAAAGTCCCCGCCGCTCGAGGTAAATCCCTGCAGCAACAACCGCGAGCGCAACGAGCGCCCATGCGCCAAGATAGAGCGCCGTGGGTTCGTACGTCATGTACGGCGGGACATCCCCCTCCGCAAACCATCGCGTGTGCGCGAGCGCAAAAAGCGGCAAAATTACTGCCGCAATAGTGGTGAACGAAAGCAGCGGAACAAGAAGGACCACCATGGCACCTAATGACCCCCACTCTCTTCCATCTCGCCGTCGAAGATCGTGGGATCCGCTTCGCCCTCCACGTGCAAGACTCCCCACGCGCCGCGGTCCAAGCGCGCGAGTGCATGGTCGACGAACGCGTAATTCCCCGGAAAGTTGAGATCAAACTCGACGACTGACGCACCGCCCGCCGGGACGACAGTCGTTTGGACGTTCCTGATTCCGTCGCGTAGTGCTGCTTCCGGATACACGGTATCGAAAATCTCTCCGATCACATGGAAGTTCGACGCGAGGTTCACCCCGCCGTTCCCCACAAAGATACGCAACGTCTCGCCGACATTCCCCGTCATGTTCCCGACGAGACCTTTGACCCGACCGTTCCAGACGATGTATTGCGGCGTCCCGTCGAGCATTTTTCGCGCATCGAATATCTGCAAACCCCGCTTGCCCAAATCGCCCGTCGTGTAGAACTCTCCCTGCATGACGTAGAGCTCGCGGTCAACGGGCGGAAGCCCCTCCGCGGGCTCCACCAATATGAGACCGTACATGCCGTGCGTCATGTGATTCGCGACGTTGGGCTCCGCACAATGGTAGACAAAGAGTCCGGGCCGGAGCGCCTTGAACGTGAGCGTCTTCGACTCACCCGGCTCGACCATTGTCACTACCGCTCCCCCTCCGGGGCCCGTGACAGCATGGAGATCGATCGAGTGGTGGTGCAGACTCGCTGGATCATTTGTGAGCGTGAGCTCAACTGTGTCGCCCTCGCGCACGCGCAAGAAGGGGCCGGGCACGCGGCCGTCGAACGTCCAGTAATTCACGTACACGCCCGGCGCCATTTCTGCAATAACTTCTTTTGTCGTGAGCGCGATCTTTACGGTCGTCGGCTCCGAGCGCGCAATAGGCGGAGGAATCTCGGTCGGATCGCGCGCGATGTCGGAGACGCGCTCAAAGCTGCCGATGTTCTTAAAAAACGCGATGACATTTCCGAACGGCAACACTGGCCCCTCCGCGGGCCCAAACGTAGTGAGCGAGAAGGGATATTGTAAGCCGCGGGGAAGTCCTACGGGTGCGTAGAAGAAGATGGAGACTCCAACGAATACCGCGGCGAGCGCGAGCGCGATCCACTGCGAATGGAGTTTGCGCAGGACGAGATAGATAAGAACGCCCGCGGCCGCATACGCGATCACGAGTCCAAACGTTTGCACGAAAATGTACGAAAGTAGTGTGGTTACCCATTCCATAGGACACATTGATTATCGCACGGCCGCGGCCCACCAAGGCGGGCCGCGGCCTATTCTTATTCGTAATGAAGTTCTATCTTGTCACCGTCACGCATCATGTAGTCACCGAATTCCGTGCTCTCGGCTCCGTTCACCGTCATGCGCATGTTATTTCCGAATGAACGCATGTCCTTTCCCCAGTTCCTGAAGAAATTCCCGAGCTCGAGGTCCTTCTCACGAACGACACCCCCGAACTCAAGATGAATGATCGGGAGATCATCATGCGTATGCACGGGCTGGTGCACCGCGCCGATACCGATATTCTCAGGTATTTCGATTTTCTCGCCTTTGATATAGATCTCCAGTCGCGGATGCCAGTGGATCCCTTTTTGCGCTATCACACCAGGATCACTGCTCTGGAGCAGCTTCGACCATCCGAAGAGTCCACCAATAAGAACGACGATACTGATAATCCACCACTTTGCCGCTATATTTTTCATGACTTTAGTGAGTAACGTGCTCGCCAGAGCCTCCGCAGCCATCCGAAAGATTCCAGACCTCGGTCACCTGCTCGCCGGTAAACCCGTACTTCTGAATGAGTAGTTTTCCCAAGCCTCCGTAGACGTACCATCGCCAACATTTGCAGCAGCAGGGGCCCTTTTCGTGTGAATTCGCCATCGCGTATGCGTATGCCTCTTGCTCCTCGGGCGTAAGTTCAATTTCATAGTACGCTTTGAGTTTCTTAGCGAGACTTGCGGGAATGTCGTACGGATCGGGAGGGATCTCTGTGATGTCTTTGTATTTTTTTAATCCTTCAACCTGCTCGAAGTAGCGATGCATGCTCATTGGAGAGCAACACGATCCCCGGAGCCGGTCCGTATCGCTCATCGCGTCGATAGACTCCGCAAACGATGTCGAGCACGAGGAGTTACCACTCGCACTCAAGTAATTGAACTGCGCGGCGAGCGCGACATTACCAGCTGGATGCGTCGGCGCAGACAATATGGCCGCGAGAACGAGCACAGCGGCAATCGCGAGTGCGACTGATGAAAGGACATTCGTGTGCATGCTACTCGCCGTACCCGGTCAGTACAATTTGGCATGGTGTCTGCCGCAGATACGCCAACCGGATTTGTAATGGGAGATACCACATAGCATTCAGTTTTCTATTCGAATAATTCTCCACCAAGGCGATGCCAAATTGTCCTACCGGGCGTACCAGCTTCTTTGCCACTCCTTCATTTGGTCGATTTCGCGGGTCTGCGCGGAGATGATGTCTTCAGCCATCTTCTTAATCTCCTCGTGCTTCGCGTTTTTGAGAGCCGCTTCTGCCATTTCGACGGCGCCCTCGTGGTGCACAATCATTTCAGAAATGAACGCGCGATCGAACGCATCGCCCGAAAGATCCTCGAGCTCGCCCATCATTCCGTGCATGACATCTTCCATTTCCATATCAGCGCGCATCATGCCGCCCATGCCCATCATGCCTGCACCTACTCCGCGGTTCCCCAAGGCAAGCCCGATGACGAGCCCCACGAGGAGCGTGAGAAGTGCGACGATAATTAAGTTGTTGTTTGTGTTTTCCATATTTTTCTTGTTACGTCTTTTATAATTAATAATTGCATTCTACCTTCCTAGCCTGCCGCTACGCAACTAGACGCTACAGCTCACGCCACTCTCGCCCCGTATTTCTGCAACTTCGGCAGAAACGCGCGCGTAGCCTGACGCGCTCGAGTAGTCAACTCCAAGCGCTTCTTGCGGAGACACGTTCTCCCATGCAATCCCTTTCTGCTGTTTGTAGAGCGCTATCGTCTGATACGTATCTGGGAACCAGTACGAATTCACGGCGAGCGCCGCGTCCCACATCTCCTGCTCGCTTGTGCCTTGCGACGCCATAAGTTCCAAGAGCCCGAGCATTGCCATCCCGTGATTGCAATCCGGAAAGTGCGTCGAGTTGTCGCAGCACGGCCGGAAGATTCCCTTGCTCACACGCTCCACGAGGCGCTGCCTCTCCGGAGAGAGAACGACGAACGAATGGCGGTTGTAGTGATCCATTGCGTCGCCTCGTGCGAGCGTCCAGCCGCCCGTCGATGCGAATCCACCCGCTCCACCGTATGCCGGATTCATCATCTCCGTTTTGTCTTCGAGAATTGGGTTCTTGTTGGCAAGACCGAAGGCCCAGAGAAGGTTGAGAAGATAGGGGGCATTTTCCCGCGTGATGCGAATCCGCTCCGGACTGTTTCCATCCAACAACTCTGCCTCTTCTGCCGAGAGTTCCCCATAGAGCGAAACGAACTTCTCCCTATCAATCGCGCCTGATTCGACGAGTCGCTTGCCGAGATCTCCCCAGACTACGGGCAGCTCGACTCCCTCCTCCGGAGTAACATTGCCACCCGATGGCAAGGTAAGACCTTGCCATTGCGAAGAGTAGGAGTTCCGACCCGCTACGATAAACACGACAAGGGCGATGAGCGCAATTGGAATCGCAAAGCGGTCAGCCAAGCGATCAAGAATGGTAGTGGTCATATTTTATTCGTCGCAACAATCCTCCATCTTTTTGACGATATCCTCGACCGAACGCCTTTTGTCCGTTCCCTTCATGGAAAAGCGGAACCCGACGGCCCTCAATCTCCTTACTGTTTCTCGTACGCCCACCTTTTGAATTTCGTTCAAGATCAGACGACGTTGTTCGCATCCGGGACAATGTGGGATGTGAAGAACTTTTGCGAGTTTTGCGATCGCGTCTCCCAACTTGAATTGCTGTTTAGACATAGAGAACTAAGATTCCTAGTAATACCATCGCAATGCCACTCCAGAGGCGTACTAAGGAGAGATTCGTCCGCCGCCACTCTTGCATCCGATCGACAACCTCTCTCCTCGCCGCGAGGTACAAGACCGCCGCAAGCGGCAGAATGAGAATCGCATTGTAGAGGACGAGGTAGCCTACCCCCGCCGTGTAGGTCGCGCTGTCATGGAGAAGCCCTATCACCATGAGGTACGGCCCGCCCATGCAGGGGAACTGGCAAAGTCCCACGAGAAGTCCGAGCACGAATGCTGCGGGGATCGAGACCGAATTCATGAGTTCCGCCATTTTCCGGTGCGCGCTCGCGGGAATGGAGAGCTTGAGAGGAAACGACGGAAGGAGCCAATTAATCAGATTGAGAAGGCCAAACCCGATGAGAAGTGTCGCACCGAGCTTTCCCATGAAGTGCGGCACGTTGAGAATGTGCAGCACATAGAAGGCTCCGAGGCCGATGCCGAGGTACGCGACGAAGATGCCGGCAATGTAGACGCCGCCGATCGCAAGGATTTTTCCCCTCGTCATCTGTATCCCGAAGAGGAATGCGATGGTGATGAGGAGGATCGAGAATGAGCACGGATGTACGCTGTCGAGAATCGCGGAGACGCCGACGATCGGGAGGAGCCATCTGCCGGCGTCCGAGACACTCCAGATGAACTCCGACGTGCCCGGCGCGAATTTCAGAAGCGTTATGCCCGCGAGCGCCACGAAGAGAACACCCACCATGATAAGTATTTTTTTCATGGCTAGGGCGT
>Ga0155800_115_pt1 | contig 15036 bp, 15 predicted proteins | sample RifCSPlowO2_01_FD_107454 | JGI IMG/M metagenome (GOLD analysis project Ga0155800, IMG submission 107454) | Candidatus Kaiserbacteria bacterium RIFCSPLOWO2_01_FULL_54_13 | reverse complement strand
CTTCCCGCCGGCCGGAACGACTTCATTCGCTCTCGGCACGGAGCTGCCGTGCCCGACCATTCCGAATGGTCCGCGGCGTACGCCGTCCTTCACGATGAAGGCGGTGGTGCACATGCACGAGGTAGTGAGACTTTGGAGTGTGATGTCTTTGTCGGTCGGATTCGTGACTTCGAACATTTTCTCGACATTCCCGTTCTTCATCGAGATCTCCCCGAAATCATAGAATGTCTCCGCTGCGGCAAGCGCGCTTTTTTGTGACACGCTGTTCCCCGGAAGCGACGCTCGATTCTCTGCGCCCCAGACGAAGAGCCCGATGACGCCGAGGACGAGCGCGCCCGCTGCAATTGTAGTTTTGTTCATATCTGTGTACCGTTAGAAAACCTAAAGGTCCTCTTTAGAGAGGACCAACGCAGCGCCTACAAATCCGTGCTACGGATCTCTACGCGCCGCAGATACGTGAGGGACTGTTCTCAAAAAGAGAGAGCCACCGGAGAAATTTCTCTCGATGCGATGTGTGAAAATCATCCTGCCAGCGCACCCTCTGCCGTCTGAGCGGGATTGGACGCAACTTCTCTTTCGTGGCAAGAACGGCCGCAAGGAGCAAAAGTAGAAGCGTGATTAGCGCAAAAAAAGTTGAGGCTATGGTGAATTCTGAAAAAGTCTTGTATGCGGTAATGTGATAGAGGGCGGAAGAGAGTGCGTCCTCGGGGCAGACGGCATTCTTGTTCACGACGGATGCGATGCAGCCGGATCCATGGCTCATATCATGGCTCATTCCGACAAATCCAAACACTCCAACCGCAACAACCCCGATAGTGAGAACCGAAGTTACCCAGAATTTCATGCGGTACATAATACCATTCATAAGCAAAATGGCAACATCCCACGGGAGGACGACATTCAGAGCGACAATGATATATGAGACAGCGCGTTCACCGAAGCCCAGCCTATTGATTCCTGTTGTCTACGCCTAAGAACGAGTGGAGCAGGCACCACGCCGAAAAGCTCTCGAAAAGCGCGATCCACCCTACGAGGAAAATGCCCCAATCGACAAGCGGGATGCCGTATGACGGCGCCCACGGCCCAAGCCACCAGAGAGCGAGCGCGAAGCGCAGTATCCTGTCGAGACGTCCAAGATTTTGAGTCATAGTTTTTTGTAATGATTAGATTTCAATACTTTTTTTTACCTGATGATCTGATCTGTATCGACCAGCCTTTCGGCGACAGATTTTCTTTTGAAACAGTCTTGTGACTTCTTTTCATAGAACGAAAAGTGGTTCATTTACTCAACCGGTTGTACAAGAAAGCGACTGAATACCCAAGAATCCAGAAAACTGCAGCCTCGAGAACCGTTCCAAGTACGACATGCGACAGACCGGAGTCAAAACTTGTAACATTCAACTTCAGCCCCGCGATAAATATGTTCATCGCCCACTCGTAGGTACCTGGGGAAACCCATATCCAGAGATGAAAAAGCGGATGCAAAACTAAGTCAATAATTGCGAAAGTATTTGCGAGAGCTACGGCATTGAGTTTGTTCATAAGTTACTTCGCGTTGTCGATGATATTTCGGACCATGCTGTCGACCTCCTCCGGCATCCTGCCTAAGTTTGCGTTCGGGAAAAACTGAGGCAGAATAATCGGACGCATTCCGGAAATAACCATCTGGCCGTCCTTGACGTACACGTTTATCTTGCAGGGCATGCACAGCCCGATTTTGATGTCGGCGCTCAAAAAGGCGTCTGCGTACTTGGCGTTACAAAACTCGATTATCTTAAACGGTTCTCGTTCAAATCCCTTCTCATTCAGAGTCTTTTGCACGTCGTGAACGTGCAAAACTTTCATACCGGAGCGGGCGATCTCTTCCTGCACGCCGTGCACGGCCTCGTCAAATTTCTTTCTCGTGGTTGTGGTGTAGTCGAATTCCATAATGTCTTTGCTCGTTATACTTTTAATTTCGATTCAACCCGCTTTAATAGTACCGCGTTTGTGGCAACGATAATTGAAGACGCAGACATAAGAAGCGCAGCGATCTCGGGCCGCAAGGACCAGCCGAGCGCGTTGTAGAAGACGCCCGCGGCAACGGGAATGGCAAGCACGTTGTAGATAGCGGCCCAGAAAAGATTCTGCTTCATCTTCACGACGGTCGCTTTGCTCAAGCGAAGTGCCGCCACGATGTCGTAGGGATCAGATTTCATAAGCACAATATTTCCAGTTTCAATCGCGACGTCGGTCCCTGCGCCGATCGCTATGCCAATATCAGACTGCGCCAAGGCAGGTGCATCGTTGATGCCGTCTCCCACCATGGCAACGAACTTTCCTTCGTCTTGCAGTTTCTTCACGTAGCTCGCCTTTTCCCCTGGAAGCACCTGTGCGAAATAGCGATCAATGCTGAGCTCCCTAGAAATTGCTTTGGCAACTTGTTCGTGGTCGCCGGTGATCATCGCAACTTCAAGTCCCATTTCTTTGAGCTTCGCTATCGTCTTCTTTGCGCTCTTTCGCACCGTATCGGCTACACCGATTACTCCGGCAACCCTGCCATTAATCGCCACGATGCTGATGGTGTTGCCCGTCGCAAGCAGGAGGTCGATTTCTTTCTGGAGGGGTGAGAGATCGATGCCACTCTGCCGCATCAAACGCTCCGTCCCCGCAATGACTGGCTTTCCATCGACAAACGCCTTCACGCCATGTCCGCCCACCGCTTCGAACTTCTCGACTTTTTTATCAATGGAAAGATTGCGCTTCTTTGCTTCTTCAAGAGTGGCGGCACTGATGGGATGATTCGAGTTTCTCTCTGCGGCAGCCGCGACAGAGAGCACTTCGTTTTCGTCCGATCCCGGAGCAAAAACAACTTCGGTGACTTTCGGCTTTCCTTCGGTCAAAGTTCCCGTCTTGTCGAGTACGATTGCGCTCAGCTTAGAGGTGTTTTCCAAGGTCGCTGCGTCTTTGATGAGAATATTGTGCTTGGCCCCGAGGCCAGTCCCCACTGCAACCGCCGTTGGGGTCGCAAGCCCCAAAGCATCCGGGCACGCGATGACGACCGTAGAGATGGCAAAGGTAAGAGCAGTCAGGAGTCCCGCGCCCGCGATAACGTACCAACCGAAAAACGCCGCGAGTCCCGAGCCGATAGCAAGGACGACGAGCCATGCGGCGGCTTTGTCTGCGATGCGCTGCCCCGGCGCCTTCGAGTTCTGCGCGATCTCGACCATTTTGATAATTTGTGCGAGCACGGTTTCAGAGCCAACCTGTGTCGCTCTAAACCTGACTGCCCCCGTGAGATTAACCGAGCCGCCTACCACCTTGCTGCCACGCTTTTTGGCAACCGGAATGGACTCTCCCGTCACCAGTGATTCGTCTATAGACGTTTCTCCCTCGGTTATCTCACCGTCCACCGGCACTTTGTCGCCGGGACGAAGTACGACAATATCGTCATGCACGATTTCCGCGCTCGCAATGGTGATCTCCTTTTCTCCACGAATGACAGTCGCTTTCGGCGGCACGAGATCGAAGAGCGCGCGCAAAGCATCGGAGGTACCGCGCCGCGATTTCATTTCCATCCAGTGGCCGAAGAGGACGAATGTGACAAGGAGCGCCGCAGCTTCGTAAAATGTTTCCGACTCGGGCTGGATGAACGTGATGAGCACGCTAAAGAGATATGCCGCCAAGACGCCGGTCGCAATAAGGACCGACATGTTCAGGACGCGCGCCTTGAGCGAATAGTACGTGCCAGTTATGAAAATCGAGCCAGTCCAGAAGACAATCGGCGTCGTGAGGATGAAAAGAAGCCAGTTGACTGGAATCGGCGTTGGCAAGTCGAGCTTGAAGAAATTCAACCCCACCGGCGAATAGAGAAAAATGGGGATTGAGAGCACAAGCGAAATCAAGAATCGGCGGCGCATATCCGCTTCCATCGCCTTCGCCATCTGCGGATTAGTCATCGCCGCCTCGTGATCCCTATGACTTTCCTTCTGCATGCCTGCCCCGTTAGAAGTGCCGCTTCTAACGGGGTCGTGGCCAGCGTGTGCGTCAGACGGTTTGCTTTGTGGAATAAGGTCCATCCCGCACCCGGGACACTTGCCCGGCTCTTTTTTGACCACTTCCGGATGCATCGGGCAGGTATAGATTTTTGGTATTGCAGAATCGCCCATAATATTATTCTAAAGAATACGTAGTCCCACTTCAGAGACAAGTATTCCGTCAAGATGATCCATTTCCTGATATATCGCACTTGGTCCTCTCAAAGTCATTTCGCGTGAGTTGCTGTTAAGGTCTTGGTATTTAACTCTTGTCCACAAATACCTTCTTACTAAGTATTTTTCTTTTGGATTTAAGCTGTAGCATTTCTCTATAGATGGAAATGGAAACCGTTTTTCAACTAAGATCGGATTGACCAAAATTTCGTATTCGTTTTTGACCTTTCTTAATGCGATTATTCGTTTTGAATATCCTATTTGATTTGCGGCAAAACCCAACCATCTGTTCCGCCATTTTGAAACCGATTTTATGACAGTCAACAATTCGCCAGCAATGTGCTTAGCTTCCTCAAAGTTAACAACCGGCTCACATTTCAGATGAAGCAAGGTGTCGGGTTCTTGTATAATTTTTAGTGCCATTGATTTTTAACTAATCCGTAAAAATTACTTTTTCTGCGCCAACTTATAAACTTTTAGAACCTCATTGGCTGTCTTCTTTTCTTTGTCTTTGTACTTCTATCAAGTTCATTCCACACTCCGGACACATGCTGGGCTTATCGCGCAACACTTCGGGATGCATCGGACACGTGTACAGTGCGAGATGCGCCGGAGAGGGTTCTGCTGCATGCGTCTCTGAATCACCGCGGCGCTTCATGTAAAGAACGCGATGACGATCAGAATGACAATGGGCACAGCGCAACAGAGCGCCATCAACCACATGTGCTTCGAATTGTGATTACCTCCGTGCATACCCGGCTAGTACAATTTGGCATAGTGTCTGCCGCTTAGTAATTCGACCAAGTTGCATTTTGTCGATGTCATACGTTTGTTTGAATGTGAGCTGGGTAAACTTCCACAAAGGCGATGCCAAATTGGCCTACCGGGCATAGCTTCAACTCTTTATCGTGTTCCAGAGGTACGCGAAGAGCCACACGCCTGCGGCTGCAACGACGTTCCAGACGACCAAACCGGCCACAAAGGAGCCGAGGGTAAAGGGCCCCGAGGTGAGAGGAACCTGTGCGTGGAGCGCCATCGTGAGGAAGAGGTCCCTGACTCCCGGAAAGAGCCAAACTGCGACGTAGCACACTGTGTAGGCGATGCTCGTCCACGCCGCGGTAACGGTCAGTAAATGTTTTACGTTTATCATAGATTTTTTATCTTTTGAACTGATACGCTGATAATTCATCGCGCCGGATCGACCGCTCCGGCCTAGTTTTTGTATTGCGCGAGCTTATAAACCTTGAGAACTTCTGCAATGGCTTTCCCTCCCTTGCCCGCCTTCATCGCGTGAAGTACGTGGGTCTCAAGATGATTTTTTAGTACGAGATCCTCCACACCCGACAGCGCCTCTTTGATAGCACTAGCCTGCGTGATGACGTCAACGCAGTACTTCTCCCCTTCGACCATGCGCTCAAGTCCCTTCACCTGCCCGGCAATGATACGAAGCCGCCGCAGGGTCGCTTTCTTGATATCCGCCTTCATGTGTTCAGTATACCCCCCGGGGGTATCTAGTCAAGTGCGCGTCTGTGCATAAAAGAGAGCTGCCCGCGTCTGACGCGGGCCGCTCTTATTACTCAAGCGAGTAGGCATAAGCGATTTGGAGTCTTCGCGCAGGCCGGCGGGCCGAGCGGGAGCAATTTTTCAGCAGAAAAATATGCGACTCCAAGACGCTTGTGTTTGCGAGCGCTCCCTTTACTGAACCGTGAAGTAGACGATGTTTGTCGCTCCTGTTGAATTCGTTACGTAGACCGGATAAGTGCCGGGCGTCACCGTTTGAACGGGCGCTCCGCAGAAATACCCGGGAGCAATGAGGTCACACGCGGATACATTCGTTGGGACTGCATATGCAATCTGAGTACCGCTATTCGTCGAGGAGACACTGCGCGACCCGCCGATTCCGAAGTGCACGACATTGTCTGTCGAAGCAAAGCCGCTTCCATACAATGTCACCGTGGTGCCAACCGCGCCCTGCATCGGAGCAAGAGAGTTGAGGTTAAGCGGGCCTGAGCCGCCGCCCGTGGAGATAACTGTCACCGTCTTAGTCGCAGTCACAGAGTTGCCGCCTCTCGAGCTGGAAACCGTGAACGTAATGGTGTAGGTGCCTGCACTGTTATACACGTGCGTGAACGTGAGCGTTTGCTGCATGCCGAAGGCGTACGGAGGAGCAACAACGGGTGTATACGAAGGACTGCCGTCGCCCCATGTCACGGTCGTCGAAAGGTACGCACCATACGGTACATTGACGACGACAATCCACGTGCCCTGCGCACCGAGGTTTATGGATGTCGGGCCCGATACATCTGCAATCGAAAGCGAGCTCGACCCCTGCATCGTGACCGAGAGCGTGAGGGAGTTGCTTTGCGCGCCCGTCGCGTTCACGACACGAACGGGATAGTTCCCCGGTAGAACCTGCTGGAAGCCGTACGGCGTTTGTATCTGAGAAGGAATCATAAACGTCATGGTCGTCCCGTTGTTCGTGGACGCGACGTTTGCAATGACACTTTCGCCAAAGTAGATAGTGTTCCCTACCGAGGAGAAGCCATTGCCGCGGATAGTTACCGTTGAGCCCGCGCTCGCCCAGTTCGGTGAGAGATGATCGAGCACGACGTTGCTGTAGATGCCGCACGGCTGACTCCACAACTGCCACTGATAGTACGACGGAGCGCAGACCGAGGGTGTTTGCGACACTGTCAGAGAAAGACTGTTCGAGGTGCCCCGCGAGTTTGTAACATACACACTGTAAGTGCCCTGCGAGAGCGATGGCACGGTAAACGTGAGAGACGTGCCGCCACTTCCGTATGCAGTTGCCGTCGAGCCGCCCACGTGCACCGTGTTGCCGTACGCGTCGAATCCTGTTCCGTAGATGGTTACGGATGTCCCGACCTGCGCGCTATACGTCGAGAGTGAGCTTATCGATACGCTGCCGAAAGGATACGTCGGGTATGTGCTTGGGAGAGTGGGCAGATAGCTCGGCGTCGTGTAAGGGTAGGGGGTTGGATAGGTAACGGGAGCAGGAGCAGCGTGGCTCGGAGGAAACGGAGTTTCAAATCCACACGAGCGCGTTTGGATGGCGGAGCGAGTCGCCGAATCAAGAGACCCCGTCATGGAAAGCCCGGCGGTCTGTTGGAAATTCCGCACTGCCTGCACCGTCGCCTGTCCAAAGTAGCCCGTGATCATCCAGCTGCCTCCACCGGGATAGTTTTGCGCTACGAGAAATTGCTGGAGTTTCGTGACCTCGCTTCCACGGGATCCAAACGAGAGATCGCTCGTAAGAACTACACAGCCCGAGGTCGAAACCGGAGCCGGAGTATAGGCAGGAGCGCCAAACGCGGGCGGAAAGTAGGTCTGCGCCGAAACCGTGCCTGCAAGGAGGAGTACTACGAGAGCCGGAATAAGTGCTACTTTTTGCATAAAAAATGGCTTAAAACCTTAGTTTAGGATACTGACTAATGGGTACCAGTGCCGCCTTTATGCATCAGACGGGTGGGGTTTGTCAAGCCCTGCCGATTCTCGCGTGATCAGCCCTTCCTGAACCTGATTTGATCTGTGAGTAGGAGTACTCCAAGCACGAACGGCACAAGCGAGAGAATCTGCCAGACAGTAGGCACTTGATTGAGAATGATCCACGCAAAAAGAAGCGTGAGAAACGGCGTGAGGCTCGAGAGCGCGATCGCCTTCATAACAGATATTCGGTGAATAGCCTCAATCCATAGCAGTTTGGCAAGACCGAGAAGCAAAATACCGTTTATAACAACAAAAAGAAGAGAAGCTCCCGGATCTTCGAGTGAGATGTGCATATTCATGAGATACGCAACTGCAAATACGATCGGAATCGTTGCGAGAGTTCGTAAGAGCATGATCGCCTCACTCGAAGCGATTTTGCGAGCCCTTTGCTGATACAAATTTCCGATGGGAGCACATATCGTCGCGGCAAGAATGAGCACGTCCCCCACATTGATGCCAGAGAAATTGCGTCCAAGAATGATAATGGCTCCTATAACCATTAGTCCGGAGCCCAAAATATGGGTATACGAGATATGCTCTCTGCGAATCAGATGAAAGAGCACGAACGATGTGAAGATCTCAAACATTGCGATGATAGCGGCGTTTCCGGGCGTGGTGTAGGTAAGGCCGACAAAAAACAATCCGTAGTACAGAACTCCGATGAAAAGCACGGCGGGTAAGATATATTTCCACAGCTGGAGACTGAACAATTCTGAAGATTTCCTTCGAAACGCAACGAATATTCCGAAGAAAAGTAGGGCGAATAGTGAACTCCATGCGTATGAGCTGAGGCTCGGCATAGTCGCATAGGAAAGCACCGTGAAAATAGGGAACAATCCCCAAAGAGCAGAATGAGAGAGTACATACCACTCTCCTTTCCGTTGTTCGGAGAGCCTATCCATTCGCGCAATTGTGCCACGCAGCAGCACTCGCACAAAGCAATCTAGTCCTCTCCACTATTCCCCTCTTCTTTCTCCTTCCATCCCTTCTTTCCCTCCTTCTGCTCATCACCCTGCGTATCGGAGTCTCCAGATTCATCGTCATTCCCGTTCGACTCAATGTCAGGTGCGGGGAGAAGGATATGTTCGCGGAATTTTTCCTGCGCTTCGAGAAAAGTCTTCACCGTCACAGCGTCATTGAGCGCGCGCTCGATCCTTCCTTTCTTTGAAGAACCTCCCTTGTCCTCATGCAGTTTCTTGATGAGACCGCGGATATTGGAAATCTGGGCCTTGGTGCGCGCGCTCGTCGTGGCTCCGAGTCTTTCCCGGAGAGCAGATAAATGCGCTTCGGCCTCCTTGAGAGTCGTTGACGCCGTAAGTTCGATGCGCGCGACGACTTCCGCGTCGGTGTCGTCTGCAGGAAGAGCGGCGGAACGCGTCATCGTGGCATCTTCCGCGGAGAATTGAGCTGTCTCTAAAGCTCGGGAGCGCTCGACCTTCGGGGCGACAGGTGTTTCCGCACGCGCTAATCTACGACCGCGCTCCCGCAGAGTACGCGAGAGATTCTCGGATTCTCGACGGCTCTCTGTGTCCTCCCCTTTCTCGCTAAGCCGAGCTATGACAGCGCTGTGCGCCCCGACTGCAGATTCAAAACGCGCGGATATATCCGCGGCAGCGATAGGATTCTCTTCCTCGACAGCGGCAACCGCTTCCTCGACTACTTGTGCATGATCATTGAAGCGCTCTTCTAGCGCGACTTTTGCCTCAGCCGTCATAGTGCCGCGCGCAGACAGAGCTTCTGCTTCCTGCATCCTTCGCTCTGCAAAGCGCGCGTGTACCGTGGCTTTCGATTCCGCCGACTGCGCGAGTGCCGCAACTACCTTCTCGTTCACGCTGACCTTTATGGGATACAAGAAATCACCCGGCACGGCCCCCTCGGCAGCGTACGCGGTGCCACCTCCGACGATTGCGAGTATCAAGACGAACGCCAACGCAGATGCGATGCGCGGGATGAAGAAAATAATTGGGCTCGGTGTGACACGAATAGGGCTCTTCTGCGGTGGGCGTGCACGCATAGCACTCTCAAGCACGCGACGCATGAGTGCTCGCTCCCTCTCGGAAAGCCGGACTTCTTGCATTTCTCTCTTTAATTGTTTGAAAAAGGATGTCATACCGTGTAGATTATTCAGATTCGAGCAGTGCGCGCAGCTTCTTTAATCCGCGATGCAGCCGTACCGAAACGACATTCTCGCTTTCTTCGACAAGAGCAGCAATCTCAGAAATCGTAAGGCTGTCTATGTATCGCATCGCGAGAACTTCCCGATACAGATCCGGCAACTCCCGCATCGCCTCTACGGCGCGAGCGCCGTCAAAACGATCAAATGCGGCCTCGAGCGTATTCGTGTAGTCGCGCGGCAGATGTGACTCAATCTGGCCTCCATCATCGTCTTCGAGCATCTCGTCAAGCGAGAACGACTTCGCCTTACGATATTCATCGATAATAAGGTGCCTCAAGGTCCTGAAGAGAAACGGTCTTATCTCGCGGATCTCCTCGCCACGCTCCGCGTACTGCCACGCTCGAAGAAAACATTCCTGCGTGAGCTCGAGTGCGCGGTCACGATCCGGGAGTCGCAGAGACGCGTGCCGGAAAAGCTCGTCGGAATGCCGCTCGAATGCATTGCGAAACAATTCTTGTATGTCCTTCATAGGAGACGTAGAAAGCGAACGTCTATTACCCTAGCATACTGACTTATACTTTTGTGTCCTCAATCGTTGCCTCCTCGCGCCGGATCCAAACGAACGCGGGAATGGAAAAAAGCTCATGCACTTTCAAGAGACGCCGTGCTGCGAAGAGCGCGGCGAGGATTGCCGCGACGCCCCCGAGCGCAAGCGCCCATCGGGGAGAGACGTACTCACCGACAAATCCGATAACGGGTGCACCTATTAAGGTCGAGCCGAAAATCGCCATCGACCAAAGTGACATGACGCGTCCGCGCATGTGAGGAGCGGATTCAAGCTGAACCATCGTGTTAGCTGTCGAGCTCATGTTTATGGAAAAGAATCCTACAAACACCATAGCGACGGTCGCAAGCCCGAGAGATGGCATGACGGCAGTCACACATACCGAAAGACCGAAGAGAAATACCCATACGACGAATTCGTGCGCTCCAATCTCCTTCCTGCTTGCGCTGAAAAGTCCTCCGGCAACACTTCCTGCTCCCATCGCGGAAAGCAGTGCCGCGTAATCAGCAGCACTCCCGAGAAACGTCGTGTACGCGAGGAGTGGAAGCGATGTCTGGAATTCGTACGCGAGCGTGCCGATGACGGCCACCGATATAAGAATTGTTCGAATGAGAGGCACCGAAGCCGCGTAGAAAAGCCCCGCGAGTACGTGATCCACTTTTCGTTCTTCGTGCAGCTCGCGGTGGAGCTCTTCTCTGCGCATGAGAAAAAGGGCTATGAGACACGCGACAAATGACAAAGAATTCGCAAAGTAGCAAAATGCGATGCCAGCACTTGCAATCAGGGTACCTGCAAAAAGAGGGCCAAGTGCCCGCGCGAGATTCGCCCGCGTTGAGCCGAGCGCCACTGCATTTTTTAAGTACTTGGGACCCACGATCTCGTGTACAAAGGTCTGCCGCGATGGTCTGTCTATGACATCTACAAGACCGAAAAACAAAGCGACGAGATACAACATCCACATCTCGATAGTGTCGGTATAGATAAGTGCACTCATCATGAGCGCAAGTAGAGCCGACACGAACTGCGTCGCGTAGAGAAGTTTCCGCTTGTCGAACGAATCAACCACATTCCCCGCGAGTATGCCAAGCGCAAGAAGTGGCGCGAAACGGAACGCAAGAATACTTCCAAGCTGGACACCAGAGCCCGTCAATTCGAGGACGAGCCATCCCATTGCGACTACTTGCATCCAAGTACCCACATCGGAGAGTCCCTGACCGATGAAGTAAAGGCGATAGTTGCGTATCTTGAGTGACGCAAACGTAGCCTCCCCAAATGACCTAAGAGCCTCCATTTCAAGAATAAAAACATGCATCCGTCCTTTCCGCTATCTAACCTTCAAAAGAGTCACCGTATGTCAAGGACGGTCCTTGACACAACGTTTTTGACACAAAAGCTAGCTCCTTTGCTCTGAGATTATCTTTCCGTCGTCGAGCTGCACGATTCGCTGCGTGAGTTTCGCGTATTGATCTTCATGCGTCACCATGATGATGGTTTGCCCGCCGCGGTGCAGCTCGGTAAAGATTTCCATGATTCGCTTTGCCGATTCGTTGTCGAGGTTGGCGGTCGGCTCGTCGGCAAAGAGAATTTTCGGCTTGTGCGCAACCGCCCGCACGATAGAGACGCGCTGCTGCTCGCCTCCCGAGAGCTGAGATGGGAGGTTTCCGAGGCGGTGACCGAGATTCGCACGCTCCATGGCTGCGATTGACTCCCCGTACGCCTCCCCTTTCGTGAGCCCCTGCATAGGCAAGGGGAGCGCGATGTTTTCGAGTGCCGAGAGCTCCGGCAGCAGTGCGTAATCTTGGAACACAAAGCCGAACTTCATGAGACGGAAGCGCATCTTCTCAGAGGCACTCATCGTGTGCGTATCGTGCCCGTCGATGATAACCTTCCCTTCCGTCGGATCATCGAGGAGGCTCATCTGGTAGAGAAGTGTCGACTTACCCGCGCCGCTTCTCCCCATAATGGCGACCCACTCGCCTTCGCGAGCCTGAAAGTCGATACCTCTCAAGACAGGCGTGAACACATCGCCGTTCTTGAATGTTTTTACCAACTTCGTAGTCTGAATCATGCGCGATCAGTTGCGACCCAAAATTGAGTCGAGGGTGTTTTTCCTGATAATCATCCAAGCCGGAATGTATCCCGCGACCACGGTCGAGAAGACGAGAAGTCCGACGCGAAAGAGCGTTTGGTCGACGGGTGCGACGAGAATGCCGTCACTGAACGGAAAATCTATCGGGTGCGCCGCAAAGAACGGAACGAGGAGGCCATAGACAAGCCCGAGACCGACGACTGAGCCGAGCGAGGCGTAAAAAATGGATTGAAACACATACGAAAACTCAATCGCGCGCCCGTCGATGCCGATGCCTTTCAAAATACCGATGAACTTTCGGCGCGTGAGTGCGTTGATAAAGATGACGATGAAAATCGTTATGGTGGCGACGATGAGCCCGAGCGAGGAGAAGACGTTCCCCAGCATGTTGAACGTCGCGATGATGTCTTTGAGAAACTGCGGCTGTGCGTCCTCGTACGTTTGCACCTTGGCATACTTGTCGACGCCGCTCCTCTCCAAAGCCTCGCGCACCGCGATTGGGTCTGCCCCGTCATGGAGCTTTATCGATATTTCGGTCACGTTGCCGTCGTTCCTGCCGATCATGCTCCTAAACTGCGAATCGACCATGAAAGCTCGGAGGGCAATTTCGTCCACCTTGCTCCTGATGATTCCCTTCACTGTCACTTCGCGCGTGACGTCTCCTACCTTCATGCGGATCTTCGTGCCGATACCGACGTTCTCGAGCGTCGAAAAAGCTGGAGATTCGATAGGAATGTACTGCTTCAAGAGGTAGTGTCCGAGCACAACCTGATCGTAATCGCCCGGCGCGAGAAATGACCCTTCGACAATGTCGTTCCCGATCCCCGTGACCGCGTTCTCTTTGTACGGATCGATCCCCACAAGTTGCGCCATAGCGGTATTGGCCTTGTCCGTTTCCTTTCGAGTCTTGTAATTTGCCTCCAAGATTCCTCCTTCCCGATACCGTGGCGTGATCGATTCGACTTCCGGCAAGGTTTCGATGAGCGAAATAAGATTCGGGCTGTTCTCGATGTACTTCTTGTCGTTTAAGGCGGAGACGATGACGTCACTCGTGAACTTTGTGCGCGTCTGGTCGATCGCCCCCTGCAGAAGTCCTACGAGAATGCCCGACACGACGACAAGGTTGAGGAAAGTCAAAACCATCACGAAGATGATGAGGCCTGTGGTCCACAGCGACGCTCGCTTGAGTGCCCGCAGTGCGAGGAAAAATCCAATGCGGACGTTTAGAGGCATACTCTACTTCGAGAGTACGACAAGGTCGCCTTCCGAGAGACCCGAGAGAATTTCGATGCTCCCGAGCGACGAGACCGCGCCTGTCGTGACTTCCCGTTCTTCGGTCTCTTCCTTTCCGCCGGAGGCGGATCCGCCTTTGGCGGAGACACGCACATACTTCTTCCCCTCTCGTTCAACGACAACTCCCCGCGGGATACTCAATACGTTCTCCCGCTCATCGGTTGTGATGACAACGTTCGCTGTCATGCCAGAGCGTATTCGCTCGTCCTGACCATCAAACTGCAGTATCGTGCGGTACATAGAAACGCCATCGCGCACGGTCTCTGCCGGGTCGATGGAGACGACACGCGCGGCAAAGACGGTGCCCCCGCCATATGCGTCGAGCGTAACCGCCGCCTCATCTTCTACTTCGATGAGAGCAATGTTGATCTCAGGAACAAAACTCTCTATCTGAAACGTGCCCGTTGAAATCATCGAGACTTCCGAGACGTTTGCTGATGCAATGCTGCCTACCTTAAGATCCATTTTCGTAACGATGCCGGCAAACGGGGCACGCATAATGGTTTTCGAAAGCTGAGCGCGCGCGTTTGCGAGGTCGGCCTCAGATGCCTTCACCTGCGCCTCCTGTGCGTCGATGTCTGCCTGTACCGTACCTGCTTTTTTGAGTGCTAGATTCTTCTTGGCTGTTTCAAGGGCCGCAGATGCGTCTTTGTGCGCAGTAACAGCACTTGTGAGAGCTGAGCCCGCGGTGTGTATCGAGGAACGAGCGCTCGCCACGTCCACGATATATCCATCGATCATCGACTGCGTCACGCTGCCCGTCTGTATCCCTCGGTTGAGTGCCGTGTTCGCTTGCGCAAGAAGCGCAGTGACTTCATTGAGATTTTTCTGCGATGTTTCAGCCGACGCGAGAAGATCACTCGCTACACTGAGTGTAGCTATGTACATCTGCCAACTTCCGAGAGCTGTTTCCATGACGAGCCGAGCATATTCGAGATTGTTTTCTATCTGAGAATCGGCAACAAGAAATGTTAGTTGAGGATTTGCGCTCCGCGGGTTGGTGAAAAATTGATCGACTTTGTTGTGGATGGCGTCATCGGCGCTCCGATAGACATCGTGCATCTCTTCGAGAAGCGCGCGACGCGCCTGGTCGAGCGAGGCAGAAGCGCTTTCGACCGACGATTCCGAAACAGCTATTTCTTCAGGTCGCGTTCCCTGCCTGAGTGCTGAGAGCTTTGCCTGCTGCGCTTCGCGTGCAGCTTCTTTCTGCAAAACCGATGCGCGCAGGTCGCCGTTGTCGAGTTCGGAAAGTGCCGAGCTTGCGGCAACCACGTCA
>Ga0155800_101_pt5 | contig 15164 bp, 12 predicted proteins | sample RifCSPlowO2_01_FD_107454 | JGI IMG/M metagenome (GOLD analysis project Ga0155800, IMG submission 107454) | Candidatus Kaiserbacteria bacterium RIFCSPLOWO2_01_FULL_54_13 | reverse complement strand
CTCGCATTTCTGATTTGGCGGGGGGGAATGCATTTTGAAAAAGGAAAGGGCGTTTTCTTTCGGGGTTCTGCCGCTAATAATGCTCAAAATCTTAGCTGAAAATTTTGGTATACTGAATCCATGCCAGAGCGACAGCCGCATATATCCAAGTTCAAAGACTTGCAGGCTCATTCAGAACTTGAGCCTGAAGAAGAATCGCCCCGCCGTCCTGCTGATATCGAAGTAGCAGGCACACGTCTTTCCGAGATAGAAAAAAGTCCGGTACAAAAAGAAGCGGTCGGGTTAGCGACTTCCTATGTGGAAGAATATCTGCGCGGACTTGGTATTGAGGGTCGGTCATTTGATCCGCACAGAATTACCTTTGTAAATTATATCGGCAACGATAGAGGCTCGTGGAATAAAAAAGACGATTGGATAGTGCTTTCAGCGGCGGTATCCGAAGCAAATGTCCACACTATTGTTCACGAATCACTTCACGCGCATTCGTCTGAATGGCAATACAAACCCGAAGAGGAAGTCGAGGCGTTTTCAAATATCCGCCCTGCAAAGACTGGATTTTCGACTGCATGGCTCCAACGAGAAACACGCGATACAAATTTTCTGTTATTGAACGAGGCAATAACGGAAAAAATCGCTCGTGAAATAACACAGAAACACAAAGACGAAGTTGAAGCATTGCCCCGTAAACACATGGACAGATACGAACAGCACATACAAAAAGCACAGGAATATATTAACGCAGGAAGCAAAGAAGATCGAAAAAAATTTGAGGAAAAGAAAAAACAAATTCTCGCAGATGCTCAAAAGCAAATCGAGGAACGACAGCGGGAAATGAAAGAGAGATTGAGCGAAATAGAAGTTGAAGCGAAAAGTCCGCAGATGGTTGCGTGGGAGAAAGAGACTCTTGAAGAGTATACGAATTCAATGATAAAAAGCGAACGTGAATTTGCCGATGTTCAAATACGAATGGAGGAATCTTTTTTGGATACTTATAAAAAAATTGCAGAAGGCAAAACCGTCGAGAATATTAAGGATGCATGGCTCAAACCATCGGAAAGTTCCGCATATCAAGACGGGATTGAGATTTTGGATCTTATTCTCGACGGTGTTGCACTCGACCGTTCCGCTCAAACAAAACAGTCGTATGATGAAGCTTCGGCAGACGTATGGAAAGAATTGCAGAGCGCATATTTCAATGGACAAACAATGTGGCTGAGAAAAATAGAAAGTGTTTTTGGGAAAGGAGCATTGCGTGCAGTCGGTGAGCTTGCGCCCGATCCATTTGGCGGATTTTTTGTGAAGGACGAGGGCGCGAAGGGAGTAAAAGAGGGGCTTCAAGAAAGAGTTAGCGAATTAAGAAAGAAAATGGAGGTGAATAAATAATCTTTGTTCTTTTTTGAGTTTCGCGCACAAAAAATTTCCTCCAACAAAAATTCCTTTTTTTCGCGAGCTCCGCATTTCCGCCGCCCCTGCCCGAATACTTGGAGGGCAGAACCCCGAAAGAAAACGCCCTTTCCTTTTTCAAAATGCATTCCCCCCCGCCAAATCAGAAATGCGAGGAGCGTTTTCTTTCGGGGTTGCCGCCGTACTCGATGCCTCATCGTGCTGTCGAGTGCGGCGGCGGGCGGGGCTTCTGTCGCGTTGGCACGGAATCGGAGCGTACGAGGCAGTTTCAAGCTACCACGCGCTCGGCGCGTGCGTCAGTTATCCTCCGGATGCTCGCCAAAGTAGGTTCGAATGTTGTACAGTAAAGACCGCATTGCTCGCCGCAGCGTGGTCTAGCCCCAACAGGGACCCTTTCCCGAAGGGAAGCCTTCGGCGCGGATTGCACACTTGGAGAGCGCGTGTGCCGAGTCTAAGACTTCCCGTTGGGACAAGGCACCGAGAGTCCCAAAGGGATCCCCTAGGGATTCGAATCTCTCACCCTCCGCCAATGGAAAACATTATTCTCATCAGCACAATTTTGGCCATACATGTTTTTGCATGGCTTACTCCGGGACCACTTTTTGTGCTGATCATACGAAACGCGCTCGTGTATTCGCGCAAGATTGGAATATGGACAGCGGTGGGAATCGCAATCGGCAATTTTGTTCACATTGCGTACTCGATTGCGGCGGCTACGCTACTCATATCGATATCCGACGCGGCGCTCACGGTTCTCAAATTTTTGGGCGTGGGGTATCTGGCGTATCTCGGTTTCAAAATCGTATTTACAAGACCAAGTGCGGGCGAGTCTGAGACTACAATAGAGCGAGAAAACATATCGTCGCTTGAAGCATTCAAAACGGGCTTTCTTGCCAATATTCTGAACCCAAACGCTTCTCTATTTTTCGCAAGTATTTTCGCGACATTAATATCGTCCGGCGCTGCTTTCTGGGCAGTTGGGTTTTTGTGGATTGCGATGCCTATCAACTCGTTTGTAATGGCATCGGTCCTTTCTGTATTTTTCACACAAAGCAAAATTCGAGCCACATTTGCGAAGTACAAACATGTCGCAAATATATTTCTTGGTGTGGCACTGCTATTGCTTGCATTAATGATCGCCTTTTACGACTAAATCTCGCCCCTTCCGCTTTGTGTCGGAGAGAGCGTCTAACCAAAGAAGTAGAGAAGAATGTCTATCGCGATGAGGACAATGATGATTATCTCGAGGAAACTCTCGCGGCGGCTTTGAAGGGCAGTAAGTATAAATTCGGAATTTTCGCGCGCGAAGCCGATTTTGTATTCAACATTGCGGAATCGCGAGCGGAGCTCGAACATGTCTGCAAGTTGCGAGAAGAGGACTTCGAGCCGCTCGTTCTCCCATGCAATGTCGGGCTTATCCAAAAGCGCCAGCTTCGAAATTACAAACTGAATGATGCTGTTGTTCTGCGCAAAAAGCCGGAGAACCGCACGTGAACTCTGCGGGAGCTTTCCCTTTTCGAGGCCGGAATTGATGGACTCAATGTTCGAAAGTATCTCATCGGTGAGGTCTTCGATGTATTCGAGTGCAACAGATTGCGCCAAAATTCTCGCCGCGATCTCAATCTCTCCCGTGTTTATAGAAGGAAGTTCCGCGGCTGCTTCTCCCACGTTCAGCTCCTTCTCGCCTTGGCGCAATATGTACGATTCGTGGTATGAGTCTTTTCTGACGGGAGCGCGCAGAAATTTGTGCAAGGCTTTCTTCGTCGCGGTTTGGGTATCCTTGTCGATGTTTACAAAGACCACGGCGCCGAAGGAAAAGACGAACATGAACTCGTGCGGCCCAAAGAGGTAAGTCAAGAATTCGCGGCGCCTGCCTATCAAGTTTTTCTCGAGCTTTTCCGCTGCTTTGTCCAAGAGCACCTCTTTCGCGAGGTAGAACGCCTCGAGGCTGAATTCTTTGATTTCGTTCACGCAATCATTCTATCATTTTAGGTGACAGGCTCTTTTTGACGAAGGAAATCTTGAAAAAGGCCTTTCTTGTTTGCAAGTTCGTCGAATCTTCCCTCCTGCAAGATTTTTCCCTTATCGAACACAAGAATCCGGTCGCAGTTTTTGAGAGTGGTCAGACGATGAGCGATTATCAGCATTGTCTTCTTCTCGAACAGTTTCTCAAGACTTCGTTGTATTGCTGTTTCGTTTGTGTTATCGAGGGCGGAAGTCGCCTCGTCCAGTATCAGAATCTCCGGCGACTTGAGAATAAGGCGCGCGAGCGCGATGCGCTGTTTCTGGCCGCCGCTCAAATTGTTTCCGTTTTCCGTTACGATTCCGCTCAAGCCGCCGAGAGAGTGCTCGATCTCATTAAAAAGATTCGCGGATTTTGCCGCACCTACAATTTCTTTGTCTGAAATGTCTTTTCTTGCGCACCCATAGACAATATTCTCTCTGATCGTTCCCGAGAAGATGTAGGTTTTTTGCGGAACATACGCAATCTTGTCTGCGATTTCATCGCGGCTCACTGACCGCAGATCTTTACCAAAGACGTATATGTTGCCAGAGTACCCATGAACAAGGCGCAAGAAGATCTTTATAAGGGTCGATTTTCCGCCACCGGAGGCCCCGGCGATCCCAATCTTCTCTCCTTTTTTGACTGCGAAATTCACTCTGTCTAAGACCTCGAATTTCTTGTCGGGATAGGAGAAAGACAGTCCATCAACCCTAATTACTTCTTCAGTGTCCCCGGAGATTTTTTCCAGAGCCTGCGAGCGGAAAGAAGCATCGGCGGGTTGCTCCAACAGTTCGTACAAATCGTTCACTCGGATCGAACTCTCATGTGCCTCGTCGAGTATGCGATGGATTTCGCGCAGAGGAGCCGTGATACTCAGGAACAGAATGGAATACACAAGTATATCTCCCTTGGTAATAGCGCCCTCTGCAGAGAAGAGTATCGCGATACTAATGACGAGAATGTAGAAAAAACCCTCGTTCAGATATTTTCCGGCATCAAAAAACGACATCGAGATATGATGCTTGATTTCACGCTTCCGCAACTCCTCTGCAACACGTTCGACCTTTTCCACTTCCTGCTTCTCAGTGCTAAGGACCCGCACTGTTTCTATGCCGCCCAGCGTCTCCACTACCGTACCGTCTATTTTTTCCTTCCCTCGCAGGAGCGATACACGTATTCCCTTTTGTGAACTTATCTGTTTGATGACGATAAAAAGACCAGCGGGAATGACGAGAATCATGATTGTTGCGAGAATAGGCTTTTGGTAGAGAGCGATTCCTATCGCCGCGAGAGCAGCAAAGAAAGTCGGAAAAAAATCGAGGAACCCAAGCTTGATGATGCGCACGAGTCCCTGGATAGATCTAAAAATCCTGCCATGGAGCGAGCCGATCTGCTGGGCAGTGATGCTCGCTATGTCTACTTTCAGTATATGCTCGATTGCGCGGACGGTTTGTTTCTTCTCGGTTTGTGTCGCGATGTTTTCGACAAAATACTTTCGCACAACAGTGAGCACTTCGCGCGCGAGGATAACAGCAATGATAAATCCGATATATGGAGCCGCCGATGAGAATTCTATCTGGGGAGCGTCTACGAGTCTGTCCACCAATCGTCCAAGAATGAGAGCGGGGATGTTTGTAAGCACACCTGCGATGAGCATTACCAATGATGCGAGAAGAAGTGTTGCCCTTTCTGATTGCTCTAAGAGCGAGAGCACTCTCCGAAATCCAACAAGTATTTCGGAAAGTTCCTTGTTCATATTTAGACTCTCACTGAGGTGCTGGTGGGTAGAGACATTCTTGAGGAAATAGAGCTAGATCTCCCGCTTCATGACGAATGTTTTGTTCTGATGCTCGTTCTCTTTGACTGGAAGAACGGTATTAAGCTTGACTTCTATCTCAACGCCGTCTTGCTCCGTCTTGAAGATCACGTTGCCGTCAGATGAGAGTGGGTTATGTTGATCCTTTGCATCATCGAGTAGTTCGATGTAATCGGCGACGACGTCCTTGCCCGGCTTTCTTCCTGCTGCTTTGAGTTTTTTCCTCATCTCATCTTTAGTCACCATACCCTCAATCTTTTCTGCAGAATCATATTCGCTTTCGTTGGTCACTGCGACATCCTCCCAGATCTCGTCGCTGATACTCCTATCTACACTCGGGTGCCCGTGGCTTCTATCGATCAAACCCATCAATTTATAACCCGTTCCGCGGAGAGCATTCGCTACGTGTATACCGCAAAGGAACCATCCTCCGAGCTGGACGTTCTTGAGAAGATGCTTGGTGACGTGGATATCACCGTTCATAGCCACCACGATGAATCCTTGCTTGTCGAATTTGTGCCACTCTGCTTCTCCTTTTACTGCCCTGATATTTCCCTTGCTCTTGAGCATGTCGGCCTCTGCTTCACTTTCTGTTAAGGCAGTGAAATGCTCCGAGTTTTCGAGCCTGAAGGCGCGTGTGATAGCAACGTTGTTCTCAAGACCATAGACTATGATCTCTTTCTTGTTCAGGTCTATATGTTCGAGGTTGAATTCTCTGAGGAACTCCTGCCACATCCTTACATCAGACCAATGTACTTCAAGTGACGAGCTGCTTTTCAGGGCAGGCTCACGTTCTTCGTTCTCGTTACTTGATCCGGAAGGCATCTCACTCGGTTTGCGCAGCATGAACATACCAAAAGTATACCCCATGAGATAACACAGTTCTATCTCGCGGGAATACCAAAGACTGTGTCTGAATGTGCACACTCGGGACTGGACGCCTGCGGTGACTCAGCTACGATGTGTGTATGATCGAAGTGAAGTTTCTCTCGATATTTTTTGCAGGCATTGCCTCTGTAGCTATCGGCTTCGTGTGGTACCACCCGCGCGTCTTTGGCGGCGCATGGATGCGAATGACCAATCTCTCACCCGAGATGGTGGAGCGCGGCAAAAAGAAAATGCCACTCATGGCATTCTTCGGACTCATGGCAAGCATGCTCGCGGCATATGTGATGAACTATTTTGGAATTGCATGGGGCGTCTACGAAGTGATCGGCGCGATTGAGCTGGGCTTCTGGTGCTGGGCGGGATTCGTGTTACCCACGATGCTTGGAATAGTTCTCTGGGAGCAAAAGCCGTTCACTTTGTATCTCATCAATGCGCTCTATTGGCTGGTGTCATTCATCGCGATGGCAATCGTCCTCCTATTTTGAGCGCGCAAAAATAATCCAACTGCTTCGTTGCGGAGCCTCTGCGTCGCGCTCACCGTATTGTCCAATACGTCTCGCGCACCGCTTCTCCGCGCCTCGCATCTGAATCACTTTTGCGCGCTCATGAATTGTGCTTTTATTAGGGGATGAACCCCGTTAGAAGTCGCGGACACGCGAGCTCAGTGTCTGCACCCCATTTTATATATGAGCGATGAACGCGTAGGTGGTCACTTTGATAGTCCGCGTCCTACTTCTAACGGGGTGAAACAAACTCTCTCAGTCGCGCTTCTCTTAGCGGCATGCGCGATTCTCATTTCACTCGTCTACACCAAGCTCCCGGGACTTCCCTCGGCGGATATCAGTGCTACCAATACTCTCGCTGTCGCCTCGTCGACTGTTCAGCTCAATGATCGCACAGTGAGAGTTACCGTCGCGGACTCTAATGAGGAGCGAGAAAGGGGATTGAGCGGTCGGGGCGGGCTTGCACCGGATGAGGGGATGCTCTTCATCTTTCCCGAGGATGGAGTGTATTCCTTTTGGATGAAAGACATGCGTTTTGCTATTGACATTTTGTGGATTTCTCGCGAAGGAGTAGTCGTGGATGTGCGAGAAAATGTCTCTCCGGAGACCTTTCCCGCTGTCTTCGAGCCGAGAATAGAGGCGAGATACGTGCTAGAGCTTCCTGCTGGATGGGTAAAGGAGTACAGTGTCGAAGTCGGAGACGTTGTGCGACTCTAGAATCCGGGTTTGGGTCGGAGCGAGGGTTTTCCACAGGTCTCACGTAGAAAATCTTGAAATCGTGGGGGGTACAATAAACGTCCCTTAAAGTTCTAATGACACGCGCATGACAAAAACAACAATTCGGGAGCGGTCGGCGAGAACGCGTCCTCAAGCGGCACGCATCAGTGTAATTCAAGACAGCGCATCGATGCGCGTGTACAAAAAATATCTCCCGCAGATCCAAAAACGGGACGGACGCATCGTTCCATTCGAGTTTCAGAAGATCGTGAACGTTATTTGGAAGGCCATGCAAGCGACTGGCGAGGGTTCTGCTGAGGAAGCGGTAGTTATCGCGCACAAAGTGGCGGGCGAAATGATGCGTATTGCAAAGACATACAAGAATTTTTTGCCGACGGTGGAGGGTTGTCAGGACGAAGTCGAGCGACAGCTCATACTTTCGGATTACGTTGCGACGTCGAAGGCATACATTCTATATCGCGCTGAGCGCTCAAAGCTTCGCAAAGAGCAGGGCGAGGTGCCCGAGCATGTGCGGAAGCTCTCCGAGGAGAGCAAAAAATATTTTAAGAATAATCCTCTGGGTGAATTTGTATACCTGCGCACGTACGCGCGCTGGATCGAAAGCGAGCAGCGTCGCGAGACATGGATCGAGACCGTAGATCGTTACGTGAATTTTATGAAAGAGAATCTTGGAGACAAATTGACGAAGCGCGAATACGCAGAGGTGCGCGAAGCGATCCTCAATCAGGAGGTAATGCCATCGATGCGCGCAATGCAATTTTCGGGTGATCCTGCCCGCAAGTGCAACACGTGTTTTTACAACTGCAGCTTCATTGCGCCCGTGAAGCTCGAGGATTTTGCAGAAATTATGTACCTCTCGATGCAGGGGTGCGGCGTGGGATACGCTGTTGAGAGTTACAACATTCAGCAACTCCATCAGATTGAAAAGCAAGCCGGAGAGAAACTTCCAATGCACGTCATCGCAGATACAAAAGAAGGATGGTGCGATGCCCTAACCCTTGGACTCAGGACGTGGTACAAGGGTTCCGACATCGAATTCGATTTCTCGCTCATTCGCCCCGCAGGCGCGCGCCTCAAAACGATGGGCGGAAAGGCCTCGGGTCCTGAGCCGCTTCGCTCGCTACTTTCGTTTGCACGCGACAGAATCTTGAAGCGGCAGGGAAGGCGTCTACGAAATATCGATGCGCACGATATCATCTGTAAGATCGGGGAGTGTGTGGTTGCGGGAGGAGTGCGTCGCACGGCTATGATTTCACTCTCAGATCTGGATGACGTTGAGATTCGGGACGCCAAGAGGGGTCAGTTTTTCCTGACGGACCCTCATAGGAGTGTTGCGAACAACTCCGCTGTCTACGAGAGTAAGCCTACGAATGCCGAGTTGATGGATGAGTGGGTCGCTCTCATGAAGAGCGGGACCGGTGAGCGCGGTATCTTCAACCGCGGCTCGCTTGCGAAGACCTTGCCCGAGCGCCGTTTGAAGTACCTCAGGAAGAAGTATGGCAAGAAAAATGGCTTTATTGGCCAGCTTGGAACAAATCCATGCGCGGAAATCATCCTGCAGTCCCACGAATTCTGCAATCTCTCGGAAGTTATCGCTCGTCCCCACGACACGGAGGCGATGCTTCTTAGGAAGACCAAGCTCGCTACACTCCTCGGGACCTATCAGTCAACTCTCACAAACTTCAGGTACATTTCGGATGAATGGAAGAAGAATTGCGAAGAAGAGCGACTTTTGGGGGTTTCGATCACCGGACAGTGGGACTCTCCCGTTGTGCGGAATGCCGCGACGCTCCGCAAGATGCGCGCTACAGCCGTTCACGCGAATCAGACGTATGCGAAGCGCTTCGGAATCAATCCTTCTCATTCGATCACGTGCGTGAAGCCCTCCGGCACCGTGTCGCAGACGTTTGACTGCTCTTCCGGCATTCATCCCCGTCACTCCCAGTACTACATCCGGCGCATTAGGATCAGCGCGACAGACTCCCTCTTTAAGATGGTGCGCGATCAGGGGCTTCCGCATCATCCGGAAGTCGGGCAAACAGCGGGCGAGGCAAACACATATGTTTTGGATTTTCCAGTGAAGGCGCCCGCGGGCTCCGTTTTCAAAGACGACCTCTCAGCGCTCGAGCAGCTCGAGTACTGGAAAACTGTGAAGCTCAATTTTACGGAGCACAATCCTTCGGCGACTATCTCAGTGGGCGAAGAGGAGTGGGTGCAGGTTGTTGCGTGGCTCTATGAAAACTGGGACATCATCGGCGGGCTTTCTTTCCTGCCGAGAACCAACCACGTGTACCGCCTCTCGCCTTATGAGGCCATCGACAAGAAAACCTATGAACAACTCGTCGCGCGTTTCCCCGCAGTAGATTATTCAAAGCTTATCATCTACGAGCGCACCGACGAAACTGACGCGAAGAAAGAATTGGCCTGCGCAGGCGGGACGTGCGAGATAGAGTAGGGGAAAAGGCGAAGCTCGTCGCGCCGCATACTTTTTGGAGACGCTATCTGCCGCTGCTGCGGCGGCGCTGCCTCTCGCGCCATCGCGCCGCGAGACACCCCGAAAAGCACGCGCCGCGTCTCACTTCGCGGGAAGTGGTAGTTGGAAAAACCGTGCGCGAAGACACTCACATCACACACGCCATACTCACTTTGGCTGGAAGAGAACGGAGATAAAAAGAAAGTGTCCGTAGCATCTGCGTAATCATGGAGTCCACACTTGTACATATGTACAAGTCTCGGATTAGATAGGTCAGTAAAAAAGAAAGCGCCCGACGAACCGAAAGGCCTGTCGGGCACTTTCTTCGTTCATCGGGCGTCAGGTCAGCTGGACTTTCAGCTGGCGTCTTATCGGGTCCCATCCCGTGATGGTGAATCGGGCGCAACCTTCTTCCGGACTGTTCGTAATCATTGTGTCCGCGTTCCCACGGAGCATGATTACCTTTGCGACCAATTCGAAGATGGGTTCGTCAGCCGGCCGAAACCCAATCGGATTCTCGTCGCCTTCGACCTCGATCGTGATTCCCTTTTCTCTCTGAGGGATGTAGCCGGCTGGATCGATTCCGAAGGGGTGCTTTTTTCGGGCCCACAGCATCACATTATTCTCCTGCGGCGGAATGCCGCTAGAACTGTAACCACAGTTGTGGAGGTGTCAATGGAATGATACATTGTGTTCCTGCGTTAGGCAGTCGCCCAGCCCCAGTTTTGGTTCGAAGAATCTTTTAATCAAAACTGGAGCTGGGAGGAAAGTCCGGACACAGGCCCTGAGAGAAATCGAAGGGCAGCAGGGTAGCGGGTAACGCCCGTCCGCCGCGAGGCGAGAGATGCGAACAGTGACGCCAAAGCCGAAAGGCCGAGGATTCCTTCGGGAATAATCACGCCGAAAGACGTGGGTGCAACGGCAAAATTCTTACTTCTGTGCAAGGCCGTGTCCAGCCGTGATTTTCAATTGAAATCACTGTTGGAAGAGCCGCTTGACTCCGAGAGTAATCGAGGAGCTAGACACATGACCGCCCTCCGCCGGCTGGCGGAACAGAATCCGGCTTATTACGCAGTGCAGGCGAGCAAAGCAAACGAGCTTTGCTCGTTTGCTTTTGGGCCAAACAAGTAAAACGAGCGTAGCGAGTATCGACATTGTGGAAACCCGCCGCATGGCGGGTTTCTGACGTGGTATACTTTTTGGCAATGCAGAATCTTGCGCGTTCGGAAACAATTGCGCGGTGGTCGGTGTATCTCCTCTTCTTACTTGTCCCTTTTTTCTTTGTTCCTGTGCCGTGGGTAAGCGTTGCGCAGTCTAAGGCACTGCTTGCCATTCTCCTCGTCACGGTCGGACTTCTCGCGTGGGTTGCGGCGTCTCTCAACTCCTCGGAGTTTCGATTTCCCAAGAGTCCGCTTCTCATTGCTGCCGCGCTCGTGCCCCTCGCGTACCTAATCTCCGCACTTGCCACAGGTGTTTCGTGGGAGTCCTTTACTGGAGATGGGAGAGGACAAGACACGGTTGTCGGGTTCGTACTTTTGTACGTTGCGTTTCTCATCTCGGCGGAAGTTCTCGGGGGCTCGCGCTCCATTCCTGCACTTCGCCTTCTCATCATAGGAAGTCTCGCGGTCATCGCGGTTCAGATCACTCATCTTGTCGTGCCTTCGTTTACCTTCGGAGGAGCACTTACGCTTCCCGCGACATCGATCGTAGGCAGCTGGCACGACCTCGGGATTTTTCTCGCGTTCATGGTATTCATGTCACTCGCGCTCATACGTACCTCCATACTTCAGGGTTACTGGAACCTCCTTGCATTTATCGTCGCTCTCGCGAGTCTCGGGCTTTTAGTCGTTATCAACTTTGGCGATGTGTGGCTCGGACTCTCGGGGCTCAGCCTCTTTTCAGCCTTCTTTCTCTACCGGAGTCAGCAATCCGGTGGTCCTCGTAATGTGCGAGGCATTGTGCTGTGGCTCTTGTGTGCGGCCGTGTCTCTCGGCATGTACTTCGGCGGGAACGTGGTGCAGGCGAGACTGCCCGCACCTCTGCAAGTCGTGCAGATTGAGGTGAGACCTTCGTGGCAGGGCACATTTGCTATCGGTCAGCAGATCTTCGCGGAGCCCACACGGATATTTTTTGGCTCTGGCCCGAATTCTTTTCTAAGGGAATGGGGGATACACAAACCTCTTTCGGTGAACGAGACGCAGTTTTGGAACACCGATTTCTACTACGGCGTCGGATTTATCCCGACATCGTTCGTGACTACAGGCATCCTCGGACTCATCGCGTGGGGTGCTGTCTGCGTCGCACTTCTGTGGAGTTTGTACCGACTACTCCGTGATCCGTCGGCCGGAGCGGTACGCACGACCCTCATGGGAGGCGCCCTCTTTCTCACGCTCTTCCACGCGCTCTACGTTCCCGGCTCCGCACTCTCCCTCCTGACGTTTCTTATTTTCGGCGCGCTCGTCTCCGAAGAACTCTCGGGGGGCGCGATTCGCGAATGGGTTGTGTCACTTTCGTGGGAGACGTGGAAGAGGAGAATCTTCGCGGGAGCGCTCGCCCTTGGCGGGCTCGTGGTATTCGCGGGAAGCGTGCAGGCAGTGCGCGCACTCGTTTCTGACGCCCTCGTGAACCGTGCTGTTGTGGAGTACAACACATCGCAAGATTTGGCGAGAGCGTCACGCGCGATCTCGTGGGCAGTTGGCGTGTTGCCTCACAACGATCGTGCCCATCGCGCGGGAGTCGAACTTGGACTCCTCAAGCTTGCTCAGTTGTCTCGCGCGGGGGACGCGAGCGAGAGCGCGCAGACACAACTTCAGACGACTCTCACCTCAACCATTGAGCACGGTCTTGCGGCTGTTTCTATCGAGAGCCGCAATTACCAGAACTGGCTCACGCTCGCGCGCCTCTACGGAGAGCTTGCAGGGGTAGGGGTCAAAGACGCGGAGGCGAGTGCGCGTAATGCGTACGCGCAAGCACGGGAGAACAATCCTATGAGTCCGCTCCCATACCTCGGTGAGGCACAGCTCGATCTTGGGAAGGGGGACGACTCAGCTGCAAAGGCGAATCTTGAAACCGCTCTCACGCTGAAGCAAAACCTTGCGGCTGCTCACTTCCTGCTTTCCCAGATATATGCGCGAGCAGGGGACCTCGCGAAAGCGCGAGAGCGTGGGGCGTCCGTTATTCAGATCTCGCCGCAGGACTCCTTAGGATGGTACAACCTCGGAACGATTTTCTATGCAGAGAAAAATTATCAGGACGCGGCGTCTTCATTCGAGCAGGCGGTTGCGATTCAAAATAACTACGCGAACGCCATTTTCCTGCTAGGGTTGTCGTACTACAGGCTCGAGAGGAGAGATGACGCGCTGAGAGCACTTAAGGCGGTTGCAGCATTTAATCTGGAAGATGCAACGCTCACTGATCTTATCGGAAAGATCGAGAGAGGCGCGGATCTCGGTCCTGCTTTTCGCTAGCGCTTTATGCCCGGTAGGACAATTTGGCATTGCCTTGGTGGAGGCATGATATCTGGAATCAGAATTGCAGGAGAAGTGAATCATTTCTACGGTAATCGAAATATTCTGCGGCAGACACTATGCCAAATTGCACTGACCGGGTATGGTGCGTGAGGCCTTGCGGTTTCTCGCCACCCCCGTGCGCTCTCTTTCGGCGGCGGTTTACGTTCTCGCTGCATCCGCGCTCCTCTCTTCCATCCTCGCGCTCCTGCGCGACCGTCTCTTCGCGCATGCTTTTGGCGCGGGAACCGAGCTCGACCTCTACTATGCTGCGTTTCGCATTCCGGACCTCATTTTTGTCGCGACAGGTTCCTTAGTTTCGGTTTATATTCTCATTCCGGAGCTTTTTCGGCGCTCCGAAGACGAAAAAAAGAGTTACATCGATACGATCGTCGTTGGATTTTCCGCGCTCGCCGCGATATTGTCCCTCGTTGCTTTCTACTTCGCACCCGATCTCCTCGAAGCTCTCTTCCCGCAGTTTGCATCAGCAGGGTATCTCTCGACCCTGACCTCTCTCTCACGCATTATGCTCCTCCAGCCGATTTTCCTCGGGCTCTCGAACATTCTTGCTAGCATCACACAGTCTAAGGAGCGCTATATGCTTTACGCTCTATCACCAATCCTCTACAATCTCGGCATCGTAGCGGGGCTCCTCGTGTTCTACCCCGTTTTAGGGATGTCCGGACTTGCGTGGGGTGTTGTGCTCGGAGCAGCTCTCCATGTAGGCATCCAGCTTCCCTCAGTCGTAAGCGATGGTTTTTTTCGCGCGTGGCCGCGGCTCCGGGAGCCCTCGGCGCTCATTGAGACAGTGGCTATCTCAATTCCACGCACGCTCACGCTCTCAATGAATCAGGTTGCGTTCTTGGGGTTGACAGTGCTCGCCTCCGCGCTTTCGACAGGATCGATAGCCGTATTTATGTTCGCGTTCAACCTCATGAGTGTTCCGCTTTCCGTAATCGGGGCATCGTACTCGGTCGCGGCGTTCCCGACGCTCGCATCTGCTCTCTCAAACGGACGCGTCAGTGAGTTCATGGGATATGTGTCGACTGCCGCGCGCTACGTGTTGTTCTGGTCGATTCCAGTTATTGCGCTCATTATCGTTCTTCGTGCGCATGTCGTGCGGGTGGTTCTGGGTAGCGGCTCCTTCGATTGGACCGACACGCGGCTCACGGCGGCTGTTTTCGTGCTCCTCTCGGTCTCTCTCGCAGCGCAGGGGCTCACACTCCTCTTAGCACGCGCATACTATGCAGCGGGGCGTACGTTTGTTCCTTTTTTTGTGGCTGTCGGTTCGTGCACGATAACGATTCTTCTTGCTCGCTCTCTTATAGATCTCTTGGCGGATGAAAGAGTCTTGCGCTTCGTGGAAAATATCATGCGGATCGAAGACGTCCCCGGGAGTTCGATTTTGGCACTTCCGCTTGCGTACTCATTCGTTTCGATTCTCTCGACGCTCGTGCTCGCGCTGCATTTTGAACGGCGTTTTGGAGGGTTTTTCTTACGTATTGCCTCTGCCTTTTGGCACGGTATCTTCGCAGGGATAGGCGCGGGGGCGGCAGCATATGCGACCCTCGTCCTTGTTGGTCCTCTCACGCTCTCATCAACGCTGCTCTCGGTCTTTTTGCGAGGGTTTGCCGGAGGTATTGCGGGGGTGGCGGCGGGAGCTCTCATCTACTGGCTCCTCGGGAGTCGTGAGTATCTCGAGACAATTTCCTCGATACGAGGGAAGCTGTGGCGCGAGCCGCTTCCTCTCGCGCAGCCGATCGCTTCTGCGGAGGAAATCGGCCCGTCGAGTCCGCAATAGGCGAGTGGCTCGAAGGACATCGCACTCCTC
>Ga0155800_105_pt1 | contig 16437 bp, 19 predicted proteins | sample RifCSPlowO2_01_FD_107454 | JGI IMG/M metagenome (GOLD analysis project Ga0155800, IMG submission 107454) | Candidatus Kaiserbacteria bacterium RIFCSPLOWO2_01_FULL_54_13 | reverse complement strand
ACACGCCCGGCCATGCTGCCTTCGCCGCCATCCGCGCGCGCGGCGCCAACGTCGCCGACATCGCGATCCTCGTCGTTGCGGCGGACGATGGTGTGAAGGCGCAGACACTCGAAGCGCTCGCGAGCATCAAGGAAGCGAAGATTCCGTACATCGTTGCAATCAATAAGATTGACAAGCCGAATGCAAATGTGGAGCGCACACAGGCAGGCCTCGCGGAGCAAGGCGTCTATCTCGAAGGGCTCGGCGGCGACGTGCCGTGGAGTGCGATTTCGGCAAAAGTCGGAACGGGTGTTGACGAACTCCTTGACCTCATTCTCATCGTCGCGGAGCTCCAAGAATTCAAAGGCGACACCTCGGTCCCGGCAAAAGGATACGTACTTGAATCACATCGCGATCAAAAAAGAGGTCAAGCCGCGACACTCGTTATAACCGACGGATCGATAAGGCCGGGCATGACCGTCTTGGCGGGGCGAGCGCTTTCGCCCGTGCGCATCCTGGAGAGCACCGCCGGAAAAACCTTAAAGGAAGCCACATTTTCGACGCCCGTGCAGCTCGTTGGATTCGACGAATTGCCCGAAGCCGGCGCGTCCTTCCAAACATATACGAGTAAGCGCGAAGCAGAAAATACACGCTCGGGTCTGGCCCGAGAAGAAAAGAAAGTCCCTGTCGTCGCGCCGACTTCAATAGATGAGACCGGGCATTTCACAATGCCTCTCATCGTGCGCGCCGACGCAGCAGGCTCGCTTGAGGCGATCACACATGAACTTACGCGTCTCAAGGACGAGCACTCCTCCGTCCAGATTGTCCAATCCGGCATGGGGACTATCTCGGAGGGCGACGTGAAAACAGCGCTCGCAGGCACAATCCCCGCCGCAGTCATCGGATTCAATGTGGCAGTCGATCCGATTGCCGAAGACTATGCAAGACATCACGGCATCCGCATTGAAATCTTCGATATCATCTACAAACTCACGGAGCGCGTTGAAGAGCTGCTTCGCGCAAGCCGTCCGAAGCGCGCCGTTGAAGAGGTGGTCGGCCGCGCAAAGGTCTTAAAGCAGTTCTCGAGCCGCAAAGACCTGCACGTAATCGGTGGCGCAATTTCTGAGGGCTACTTCGCACGTGGTGCGTCCGTGCGAGTTACTCGAAGAAACACCACTATCGGCGTAGGAAAAATCAAGAATCTCCAGTCGCACAAAGCTGACGTCGAGCGCGTCGAGACGGGCTCGGAATTCGGCGCGCAGATCGCAAGCCCTTTCGAGATCGTGCCGGGCGACATCGTGGAGTGCTTTACTACATCGCTCAAATAGCAATGCCCGGCAGAAAACAGATTCAAGTCGCTGAAACGCTTGCGCACCTCGCGGGAGATTTTTTCGCGCGCGAGGTGGCCAATCCGGCGGTCAATGGTCTCATCACAGTGACGCGCGCTGAGCTCGCGGAAGATTTCAAGAACGTCACCATTTTCCTGTCCGTCCTTCCAAGCACAAAGGAAGTCGAGGCGCTCAAATTTGCGAAGCGCGCACGGAGCGATTTCCGCGAGTACGTGAAAGACCACAGTTTCTTCCACCCCATCCCCGCGGTCGATTTCGAGATCGACTACGGCGAGAAAAACCGGCAGCGGGTGGACGAGCTGACGCGAAAAAAGTAGAGGCCCGAGCGGGAATTGCACCCGCGCATAAGAGTTTTGCAGACTCCCGCGTTTCTACTTCGCCATCGGGCCAACGCGTGTACTCTAGCATAATTTGTCGTAAGATTATTCAGGCGCCGGGATGGCGGAATTGGTTTACGCGCGTCACTTAAGATGACGTGACCGAAAGGTCGTGTGGGTTCGACCCCCACTCCCGGCACATGGAAGGTTTTGTGTATATTTTGCGGACGAACAAGGGGACTAAGTACATTGGCTCCACAACAAACTTAAAGCGTCGACTCTCCGAACATGTCGCTGGAAAAGTTAATTCAACCCAACGCAAGCTCCCGATTGTTCTCATTGCATATCGATGCTTTACAACTATTAAGGACGCGGCGTTATGGGAAAAGAAATACAAACGGAGCCATGATCAACTGGAAAGAGCTATTAGAAAAGGTATATTTGTACTCACGCCAAATGGAGAGCTTCGTCCGAACGCTTCACCCGCCGGGCAGAGCCCTCCTCCGGACAGAGTCTCCGGACGGCGTCTTGGCGGCGCCCGCCCATAGCTCAATTGGCAGAGCTGCTCCCTCTTAAGGAGAAGGTTGTAGGTTCGAGTCCTACTGGGCGGACAAGTCAGGAAAGCGCAAGTCGGACGCTAATTATCGCCATGGGCTAATTCGCACGAACTAGCGCATAAGATGTAAGATGCACCGCAGAAAACACCAAGGAACCCGGAGAAACTCGACTTGCCCCGCACCAAAATCAGCGGATGGAGAAAATATCCAGGATGCACGTGGTTGGTTGAGATTTTTGGTGCGGGGTCGGCGCAAACCATTCTCAAACTCAAAGTGGTGTGTGCTGCGCGCACTCCAAATCTCATTCGGGAAAAATGTATTTTTGGCATGCATTCAATTTCAAATTTTGAGTTTGTAATTTCTGTCCAGACGTGGCATAATCTCGCCCGACACTCTCTATAGAAGGAGACGACGTCATGGATGTTCTTTCGAAGTTCGTGTGCCTCGCGTTCGGTTTCAAGCCATCCGCTGGGTCCGGCTACCCCTGTCACTGGTGCGGCATCCTGACCACGCTGTTGGATGCCGAGGACTTTCATGTCTGTGAGAAGCATCAGCAAGAGTATATCGAGATCGGCTATGGTGCGATGAAAGAGAAATATCCGCTGGCCGGCACGGATGAACGCAATCCTACGTTCTTCAAGGAACGGGCGGACTGTCATGTCGCTCGTGCCAAGCGACTGACGAAGGAAGAACTACTGCTCATCATTGAGCGCGGGGCCGGATTTGACCGGAACCATGCGCAAATGGCTCTCGATGGCAAAACGCTCAGTGAGAATGAGTTAGACTTTCTCGGCCAATCGGCGGAGCAGTACATCGACGATTGGCAATAGTGACGGCACCGCCGTTTTTGGTCGCGTGGGGAAACTCACGCGACCGATTTATTTTTAGAAGTCAAAAAACAGAATTGTGCGTGCTACGCACGCGCGTACCTAGTCCGCCAAAGAAAAATTTGATTCGCCGGCTGGCGAATGTCAGCGGTGCGGCGCAGGTTTCCTCCTCCGCATAAAGCGACGGCAGGTCTCGGCGAGATATTTACAGTATTCTGAATGATTCTATCCGGTTATTAACTCAACTACTAACTCAAAAGAACACAATGGTTACAAATCGCGCCTAGGCTGAAATAACAACCATTTGTTACAGGTTAAAGATCCGCTTCCACTCACCTTCACTAGTAAGGTGCTCCGCCACGATAATACCAATGTGATCGCGTACACCATAAAAATCGGCGACAACCTCGAGTTCCTCCTCACACGGATACGGACATATGAAAACCGACTTTTGCATCGGCACAAATCCAAGCCGCTTGAGTGTCGCAGCAAAAGCGTCCCTCGAACGTTTTGCATAGTTTGGGATATCGAAAATCGCGATACGCCACTTGCGATCCCACGTTTTCTGCTTGAGCGGTGCCAAGGCGCGGATGGCTGCTGCCTGAACCGCCCTCCTGCCATTTTCGGTAAGTTCGATCTCTGCAATGGCACCCGCGCGTTTTCGGATCGTAATGTACTTGCGACCGACGATATACTTCGTAATATTTCGCAATTGTTCATCAGTCGCCTCCTGCAGAGCCTCAAATTCACGCATAGCTCGATAAAGACTTCCCGTCGTTCTCGCTGGATTTTTCGCGAGCGCAATCGTGGCGTTCGTCAGCGTTGACAGCGCTTTGCGTAAGATCACGCCCTTATTCTCGACTTTCATATACAAATCCTATCATGGTGATAAAACGAGCCTAGGCTGATTTCACCACCATGTGGAAACACGGCACATCAAGTGGTACTGTGCAAAGACGGGCGAGTGGCGGAATGGTATACGCGCGTGGCTTAGGACCACGTCCCGAAAGGGATGAGAGTTCGATTCTCTCCTCGCCCACACTTCGACAAGCTCAGTGTAAACTATGGACTTCAAATACTTCTCAAAAAACGGAAAGGCTCTCCCGATTCAGGAGGCAGTGATTCCCCTTTCGAATATCGAATACCAGTACGGATTCGGGGTGTATGAGAACATCCGCGTCAACGACGGAATTCCCTACTTTCTGAAAGACCACATCGCGCGGCTGGAGGAGTCGGCGCGCACGATTGGCCTCGCGCAAGATTTTACCGAGCGGGACGATGCGTTCGTTGAAACGTCCGTCATGGAGCTCGTCAAACGATGCGGCGCAGGCACATACAACCTCAAAGTTCTCCTGCTAGGAGGAGAAGAGCCCCTGCTCTATATTCTCCCGCTCAATCCCCACTTCCCCGACAAAAAGCTCTACAAGGACGGCGCGCACTTCATTACGTATGAGTACGAGCGGCCAATCCCGCACGCGAAAACCCTGAACATGCTTGAAAGTTATCTCGCCTACAGGAAGGCGAGAGAAGCAGGTGCGTACGACGCGCTTCTCGTTAACTCAAAAGGCTGTATCACCGAAGGGACGCGAACCAACTTCTTCTGCATTCAGGAGAGGACACTCATCTCACCGCCCGAGAGCGAGATCCTCCTCGGTGTCATGCGGAAAGCCGTCTTGAAAGTCGCCAAAGAGAGGGGATTTGAAATCGAGGAAAAGGAGATCCTCACGTCCGACATCCTCGAGAGCGATGGCGCGTTCGTCACGAGTACATCTTCAAAAATTCTCCCCGTGCGATCGATAGACTCGCAGACACAGAAAGAGCCTCCGGCAAATCTACGGGAACTCATGAAAGCATTTGACGCGTTCCTCTCCGAATGCGGAGGGTCACTTAATTAGTGAAGTACGGAGGAATGTTGATGTCCTGCCAGCGGCTCATGTCGGGCGTCGCCGAAAACGCACCGAGGCCAAACGTGCTGTCGAGGAGCTGGACGATGCCATACACGGAAGCCATAACGAACATACCGACGATTCCCCATAGCATGTGCAGTTTCCCCTCCTGATTCTCACTGCCCTTGTTCAAGTTCATGATGAACTGAACGAGCCCCCACGTAAAGAGAAAAAAGCCCGCCGTAAAAATCACGAGGATCGCGGGATTAATGAGATACGTGACGAAGTTACCGAGAATTTGTTCGCCGCTCATGAAAATTCAGGCGAAATCTCTTCCGAGACAATCTCGCCTTTGCGACACACCAACTACTGCGGGTAATAAGTACCACCCGGGTTGGCAACGATGCCTTTCGGGATAATGGGATCCGTCGACGTCACTTGGAGCGTGTTCTGCAGAAGCCGGATGATCCCCCAGATGGAAACCATGACGAAAACCGCGATTAAGCCCCAGAACATGATCTTCAAGCCTTGGTGAGCATTCTCTTGATCCATGCTCCAGAGGTACTTGATCAAGCCCCAGAAGAAGACGACGATCGCAAGAGTGATGAAGAGCCCAATTACGCCATTCAAGATCTGACTGACAAGAACAAGCGTGTCTTTAAGCGTCGCCGCACTCGCAAGCGCTGGGATTAGGAGTGCCGCAAACGGCAAAACAGAAGAGGCGATACGTGAGTTCATATACCTAGCATGTATAAGTTAGTCTAAGTTATCACTAATGCTATATGTCTAGCCAAAAAACACAATCGCCTCGCTGCAACTATGTGGATAACGTATTTTGCTCCTTGTGGCACTACCTCGCCGGGCGCCCGGTCGTGCCCCCGGGGCGCGCAGGGGCAGACGTTTTCTTGCTTTGAGCCGCCACGCGAACGATGAGAATTGCGACCGCCACAATCGCCACAAACGCCAAAATCGTAAGCGCAATCGTGCTGTGACGCTGGAAGAAATTTACTATCGCAATCAGAATAATGAGCACAAAGAGCATCGTTACCGCCCATTCCATCACCCTGATTGCTGTCTCGCGGTGCGAGGGCCACGTGTTGAGCCGCGCGATGTAGAGACCGACTCCTGTCGCGAAGATGATGAGCGTCGCGGCGAGTAAGAGCCCGACTACAACATGAAAAAGGCCAATGGCCTGCACGAAGGTGAGCGCCGAGGCGCTCGTCGGCGCAAATGCAAACATGGCGGCGATTGCGGCAATCGCCGCGGGTATACGCGCACGTGTCTCGACTACGGATTGCATGTGAAAACCTAGCATACCGAATTTCCCGTATCCGGCCTCAAGGGGTCGGTCCCTAAGAGCGTGCTCTGCAAAAGCTGGATAATCCCCCAGATGGAGACCATCACAAAGAGAATGATAAGCCCCCAGAAGAAAAACGACTTTTGCTTCTCGGCGCCCTTCTCATCGCCGAAGTGCGGAATATTCGTCGCGACTCCCCAGAAGTACATGACGAGTCCGAGAGTGATTAAGACGAACGTTGCTGTGTCGAGTAGATCGGCGATTAGACACGCGAGCTCTCGAAACGTACGCGGCGCCGCAAGAACGACCATCGGCACGAACAAGACGGCAAGACCGAAGATGCGAGGAATCATGGTCAGCGCCCGGTGAGTTGGTTGATGGTGCCCGCGATCAAAGTTGCGATAATCCACGCACCAAGTATGAGGAGTGCACCGATGATGACGTAGAGAAAGTTCTTCTTCGCAGTGGCAAGCTTCTGCTCGTTTCCCTGTGCCGTAACGAAAAGAAATCCGGAAATGACGAGAAAAAGCGTGATGATGGGAAGCGCGATCAAGGCGAGCGCTTTGAGAGCCCCCGCGATGAACGTGGGAATGGTACTAAAGCTGGAATTCAGAGGATTCTGTAGAGCTCCTTGGGCAAACGCATCCGAAGCGAAAAGAATAGTCGAGAGAAAAGCCACGCTGAGGAGAATACGCTGTGCTATGCGATGTGTTTTCGTCATTGTTCCAGAATCTGCGCTAGTTGTTGATTCGCACGACCTATGGCCTCGGCGGGCCGCGCCGAGCCGCTCGTTATGCCCTCAATCATAGCCCGGAAAATCTCGTTTGTCTCTTCAGGATCAGGATCGATCCACGAGCGCGCAATAAGTGCCTCTCTCTTGAAGAGAACATTCTCGTCCTCACCCTTTTCGGAGAGCACGTCGCGGCGAGTGGACGGGACCCCAAGAGCTGTAGAGAGCGCGCGAGCGACATCCGGGTCACCCATGAGGAGCGCAACGATCATTGCTCCATCGGGCTTTTTGCTCGCACGAGAAACTGCAAGCGCGTACACGCGCGCCACGCTAAGTGTCCGATCCGATCCCTTGATCTGCGGCACCGGCGCGACCGCGAAGTTGAGGTTCGGATTTGTCCGTGCAATCACGGTCGCCTCACTTGCATACCCAAGGTAGAGAGCAAGATCTCCGCCTGCAAATGCAGTGAGTGAATTTCGAAGAGAGCGGTTCCACGAATAGTTGATCTTCGAGGGATCCGCGAACTCGGTGTAGAAGCGCAGTGCCGACTCCGTGGCCTGTTGCGGTCCGGCGGTACGCGCGGACAAGGTCGGAAGAAGGCGTCCGCTGGAATCTCTTTGCGTTATCGAACCGCCAGCCTGAAGCGTGAGGAGCGCCACTATGTCCTTGGCATGACTGACGTTTTCGTATTCGCCGAATGAAATTGCTGCCTTCAGTATCTTTCCGGAATCGTCCTTCTTCACGATCTTCTTTGCAATATCAGGAAGTTCCTCCCAATATTGAGGGGGCTTCGCGAAACCGCCTGCGGATAACATATCCCGGTTCCAATACAAAATCATCGGATCCACCGCAAGAGGAATACCCAGGACTCCGTTTTCCGCTAGGTACGGCTCTGATGCTTCGACAAATGTGTCCTTGAACTGTGAACGAGAAAGGAACTCGTACGGAATAGGCACGACCTTACCCGCATTGTCTATGCTGTAATCCTGCCGCAGGAGAAAGATATCGGGGCCCACGCCGCTCGCGAGAGCCTCCGTGAGGAGGCCCTCATACTGCGCAGGATCTTTCTGAACGTAGGAAACCTGTGAAAGCCGGTTGTCTTTTTCTGATGCCTGCCGCAAAACGACCGCGAAGGCTTCCGGCGGCAAAGTGCCCCAGATGGTGACGGGACCAACTTGATTGCCGCCGCCGCCGGAGACGACGAGCGCAAAAATAAGAATGCCGGAAATCGCGAGCGCCGCGAACACGGCGAGAACTATGACTTGAAAAACTGATAAATTCATCATACTGGTGACGAGGTTGATTTTGGATGCAGGATCAAACCATAGTGGTGCGCGCCTGCGGGGAATTCTCTGTTCACTTCAAGTCCTGCTTTCTCTGCGAGCTCGCGTGCGGCTGCTTTTTTTACGACATCTTCTTTGGCCGGCCCCAGACGCCATCCGCCAGTTGGCGGAGAATCCGACCAATCGATCACGACGACACTTCCCGACGGCTTCACGATGCGCCGCGCTTCCCGCAGAATCGGGAGCTTGTCGGGCACTTGAAAGAGGAGATTCGAGACTAGAATAAGATCTATCGAACCATCCGCGAGTTTCGACGCGCGTGGCATCTCAAGGTCGGCCCATATCACCTCAACATTTTTGTAGCCGCGGCGCGTCGCTTCATTGGCGACGCGCCGCAGAAGGTCGCGCTGCACGTCTATCGCATATACCTTGCCCGAGCCTCCGAGTCGCTCCGCAATAGCAAACGTGTATGCACCGGATCCCGCCCCAAAGTCTGCAACCCGCATTCCCCCCTGAATCCCAAGTGCGGCAACGTTTCTCGGCGGATGTGCAAAACCTTCCGTCTTGAGCGGAGTCACCGTTCGCATCTGTCGATTATACGCTAGGATTGTCAGATTTTTCTGCGATTTATACACATATTATGGATGTCCGACATACATAATATGGTAGGCTCCGCCTGTGGAGCTCTATCACATTCTAAACAGAGGCACGGAAAAGCGAACGATATACATGGACGATCGCGACCGCGCTCGATTTGTTCACGACCTCTTCGAATTCAACGACACGAAGCCCGCGAGCAACGTTGCCTACTCATTCAGAAAAATTATGGATGTCGGACATCCATATATCGAGAGAGAACGCATAGTTGATCTTCACGCGTGGTGTTTGATGCGCAACCACTATCACCTTCTCGTTTCAGAGCGCACAGAAGGAGGCCTTATCAGCTTTATGCGTAAACTCAATACGGGGTATACGAACTACTTCAACGAGCGTTATAAGAGGAGTGGCGTGTTATTTCAGGGTAAAACAAAAAAAATACTGATTCATTCCAGTGCGCATTTTCTGCACATCCTGCATTATATTCATCTCAACCCGCTCGACTATCTTTCGGGAGCGCGAGAATGGCGAAATAGCCGCGTCGCCGATTCGACAAAAGCAAAAGCTTATCTCGAGAAATATCCGTGGAGCAGCTACGCCGACTACTGCGGACGGAAGAACTTTCCCTCAATTCTCACGACGGAATTCTTCAAAGAGTCGATCGGGAATGTGGAAAAGGAAACCTTGAGCTACCTTAGGAATCCTGCAAAATCCAGCGACAAGCTGCCCGAACGCTTCCTTGAATGATATTATGGATGTCGGACATCCATAATATTTAGGCATCCGACGTCACGCGGTTGCATTTTCTTCGCTTTCAAATACCACAAACGAAGCGACCGAATCGCCTTCGCGGAGTTTCATTACGCGGACGCCTTGGGTAGCGCGACTCAAAGTCGGAATTTCGTCGAGGCCGATGCGGATAGTCTGGCTTTTCTTCGACATTGCAACGAGCTCACCTCCGCCGAGAATTACCGCGCCACCCACGAGCTGCTTGGTCTTCTGTGTGATAGACATTGTCTTGATGCCAGAGCCGCCGCGGCCTTGCACCTTGTACTCGTCGAGCTTCGTTTTCTTGCCGTAGCCAGTCGAGGAAAGCACGAGGAGTTCGCCTTTGGCGCCTTTGGGCACGACACCGGTGCCGACGATAGAGTCACTTGAACCTAATTTCATCCCGCGCACGCCGGCAGCCTGGCGGCCCATCTCACGCACACTTTTTTCATCGAACCGTATTGACTGACCCTTCGCCGTTACGAGTATCACGCTGTCGCCCTTGTGTACGAACTGCGCGGAAATGAGCGAGTCTCCTTTGTCGAGATTAATTGCGATCAAGCCGCTTCTGCGCACTTCGTGTAACTTGTTTGCCGCAACTTTCTTCACCGTTCCTTTTTTGGTCGCCATCACGAGCGAAAGATCCTCTACCGTTTTCTTCTGCTTTGGCATGGCAAGAATAGACGTCACCGTTTCTCCTTGCTCCAAGGAGAGAAAGTTCATGATCGATTTACCTTTCGTCGCGCGTTTGCCTTCCGGAAGCTCGTACATCTTGAGCTGATAGACCTTGCCGCGGTCGGAGAAAAAGAGGAGATCAGAGTGTGCCGAAGCCGTGAGGAACTGCGTGACGAAATCTTCCTCTTTGGTGTCGAGGTCAACAACACCCACGCCTCCGCGCTTCTGCCTGCGGTACTCGTTTGGGTTTGTCCGCTTGATATAGCCGCCCTGAGTCAAGACGAGCACGAAATCTTCGTCCGCGACGAGGTCTTCTGCCGAGAGGAGCTTTGCTGGCCGCTTCACGATTTTCGTGCGCCGCTCGTCACCATATTTTTCCACAACCCCGCGAATCTCCTTCTTGATCGTTTCCATCAATTTCTTCTCGCTCTTGAGAAGTGCTGCGAGCTCTTCGATCAAAGCTTGCACTTCTTTGAGTTCGTCCTCCACTTTTTTGCGCTCGAGTCCCGCAAGTCTCTGAAGCTTCATCTCAAGAATCGCGTTCGCCTGTTTCTCGGAGAACTTGAATTTGCTCATGAGTCCGGCGCGCGCATCCTCCACGTCCTTCGACTTCTTTATGAGCGCGATTATCTCGTCGATGTGGTCTAGGGCCTTCTTGAGGCCGAGCAATATATGCTCGCGCTCCTGCGCTCTCGCGAGGTCGAATTTCGTGCGCTTTGTGACGACTTCCCTCCTAAACGCAACGAAATATTCGAGAAGCGCCTTTAAGGAGAGCGTCTGCGGCACGCCGTCGACGAGCGCAACCACGTTGTAGTGAAAGGTCTCCTCGAGCTGCGTGTGCTTGTAGAGGTAGTTTAAGACCGTCTGCGCGTTCGCGTTATTCTTGAGCTCAACAACAACACGGATGTCTTTGGTGCTCTCGTCGCGAATGTCGCGGATGCCCTCGAGCTTCTTCTGATGCACGAGATCGGCGATCTTCGTGAGAAGATCTGCTTTGTTGACGCGAAACGGTATCGAAGTGATGACAATCTGGTAGTCGCCCTTCTTCCCTTCAGTTATCTCTGCGTCGCCGCGTACAACCACAGGCCCACGCCCAGTTGAGTAGGCATGCGCGATATCTCTCTGATTGAACGCGATGCAGCCGGTAGGGAAATCCGGCCCCTGCACGAACGTGAGGAGATCTTCAGTTGTTGCGGCTGGATTCTCGATGAGATGCTCTACCGCCTCGCACACTTCGCGGAGGTTGTGCGGAGGAATGTTCGAAGCCATTCCGACTGCGATACCAAGTGTGCCGTTCAAAAGAAGATTTGGGATCGCGGCCGGCATTACAGTCGGTTCCTTCTTAGTGTTGTCGTAGTTGGGCCGAAAAGCGACTGTTTCTTTTTCAATGTCACGGAGCATCTCGGAGGCGAGCCTCGACATCTTCGCTTCTGTGTAGCGGTACGCCGCGGGAGCATCGCCGTCGATCGAGCCGAAGTTGCCCTGACCAACGATCAGGGGATAGCGCATGGTAAAATCCTGCGCCATCTTTACCATCGCATCGTAGACCGCGGCGTCGCCGTGCGGGTGGTACTTGCCGATGACATCGCCGACGACAGTCGCAGATTTGCGAGTCTTCGCCGAGACCGTGAGTCCCGCTTCCTGCATGGCGTATAGGATGCGCCGGTGCACGGGCTTCAAGCCATCTCGCACATCCGGGAGCGCGCGGGCCGTAATGACCGACATCGCATAGTCGAGGTAGCTCTCGCGCATCTCGGTTGAGATGCTTCGCGGAACAATGCCGTGATGGACCGCTGGTTTGGTTCCGCCAGCTGGCGGATTCTCGTCTTTTTGGCGTGCCATAATTTATCAAATTATACCAGGAATAAGCCATTTTGCACGAATGACGCGCGTGCGAAAATTCATTAAATTAATCAGACGTGCTCGGCCGGCCGAAGAGGTCGGTCTCGCTCTGCTGAGAGTCTTCCTGCACAGGAAGCTCATATCGCTCTGTCGATTGTTCGCGCACTGCACGCAGCTCATCGAAACCAGAGAGTCCTTTCATGAGTTCTTGCTGCGCCTCACGCACCGAAGAGAAATTAAACTCTTCCTGCGCTCCACCACCGAGCTGTAAATCCCCGCCGTGTTGTATCTTTTTGAAAAAGAGAAACGCCCAGCCGATAAAGAGAAGTGTCATAATCGTTATCGCAATGCCTCCCGCGACGACCTTGCGTTCGTCCTTGGGCTTCTCCTTCAGATTGTCGATTGTTTTTTGTATGACCATAGCATTCGTAATTTTCAATTATCAATTCTCAATTTTCAATCAATATCTAATCTTGATAATTGCGTCATTGAAAATTCATTGGAAATTGGAAATTGTGATTTGAAAATTTGTGCTCAGGTACTGAGCACTACGACTTCACTTTCTTTTCCCACCACGTCGCGCGGCTTGAGCGTAAGTTTCTCGACGGGCTTCACGTCCTCGCCCGCTTCTTTCAGAAACTGCTTCAGTGTCTTGTCATCATACAAAACAGGAATAACAATTTTTGCCTCTAGCTTTACCGCAAGCTTCTGAGCTTCGGCGGGCGTGAGTGCGCCACTTCCGCCAACAGGAATAATCAGAACATCGGGCGAATCCGTCTCCACGATTTCCGAAGGCAGATCGAGGTCGCCTAGTGCCCCGAGGTACATGACGGAAAGTCCGTCAAAGTGTACTAAGTAGACTGTGTTCGTCTTTGCTTCACCCCCATACTTGGACCCGGACGCAAAACCCGTCGCTGTCATATCCTTTACCTCATACTCGCCGGGGCCGGAGATAACGAAGGGCTGCTTGTCGCCACGACCCGCCTCCTCAACACCGTTCATATCCGGATGGTTGAGAGATATTAATGCAACATCGGCACCGAAATTCGTCGGCTTGAAATTCTTTGAGCCTTTCGACACCGGCCCGAAGACGAGTGTCGTATCCCCCGCTTGTGCACGAATGCAAGCGCCTTCGTGGAAGGTTAGTATCATGTGAGTGTATTATACATCGACTGGCCCCTCACTTTTGCATTTTGCTTTGACTTCCGGCTTTTCTCCATATATATTGTGCGGACGCCAATAGGCGTTTAGTAACCAAATTAATAGTAGCGTTCGGTAAGGCTTCCCTGCTGACTGTCACGGTAGCGTAGGCAGGATAGTCCGAGCGTAAGCAACATGAGTGCACTAGCAACAGAAGAGAAGAAGGTCAGCGACAGTGACGATAACGAGATAGAAGAAAAGGGCCTGCCCTCTGAAGCTTTAGCGAAGGAGGGCCCGATGGCGGAGCTCCTGAACGCCGTCCCCAAACGGCCTGCCGCTGACGACGTTGTGGAAGGTCCGGTCATCGCGGTTGGTCGCGCGCGTGTTTTCGTTGATTTGCACCCCTTCGGCACAGGCATCATCTTCGGGCGTGAGTACCTCTCCGCACGCGAGACCCTCAAAAACGTAAACATCGGCGACACCATCACGGCAAAAGTCGTGGGGTTCGACAACGAAGAGGGATACATCGAGCTTTCGCTGCGCGAGGCACGGCAAGCATTGATCTGGAATGAAGCAGAGACGGCCGTTCAGAAAAAAACCGTCTTCGAACTTCCAATCGCGGAGGCGAACAAGGGCGGACTCATCATCAACTGGAATAGCATACAAGGATTTCTTCCGGCTTCGCAGCTCTCGCCCGCGCACTACCCGCGCGTCCCCGACGGAGACAAAGAAAAGATTTTCGCCGAACTCAAGAAGCTCGTCGGTCAGAAACTCGAAGTGATGATTATCACGGCGAGCCCAAAAGAAAACAAACTCATCTTCGCCGAAAAAGGCACCTCGACCTCGGAGCGCGCATCGCTGGTAGAGAAGTATCACGTGGGCAACGTCTTGGAAGGAATCGTCACAGGCGCAACGGAGTTCGGAGTCTTCGTGAAGCTCGAAGAAGGCCTCGAGGGCTTGGTGCACATCTCCGAGATGGACTGGGCGCTCGTCGAAAATCCTAAGACGCGATACAAGGTGGGCGAGAACGTAAAAGTGAAAATCATCGAAATCAAGGACGACAAAGTCTCGCTCTCCATCAAAGCCCTGACGGACGACCCGTGGAAAACTGCAGCGATGAAATACCACAAAGACCAAAAAGTGAACGCCGTCATCATCAAGTACAACAAGCACGGTGCCTTGGCCTCCATAGAAGAAGGCGTCGCTGGCCTCGTGCACATTTCAGAGTATGGCAAAGAAGAGGAACTCCGTGCGAAGCTCGAACTCGGCAAGGTCTACCCCTTCACCATCACCTTTTTCGAACCGAAGGATCGCAGAATGACACTCAAGCCGGTGAGCTAACCCCGACGCTTCGGTCGGGGCTCCGACTTCAGCTTCGCTGAACGTCGGAGTTAAACTCATTCATCGCGTGCTCGCGGCCTTCGCGCACAATTGTTTCGAGTGCATCTGTGACGCGCCTGAAAACCGGTTTCAAGATCGCAAGTTCGTGCGCGCGGAATTTCGTGAGAATAAAATTGTGCACGACTTTCTTCCCTTCCGGCTTCCGGAGCGCGCCCGAAGAGGTCGTTGGAGAGACACCGATGCGCACACGCGCAAACCTTTGCGTCTTCACCGCACGTATGATCGAGTCCACTCCCTTGTGTCCACCACCGCTTCTGTCGTATGAAATCTTCATCCTTCCCAGCGGCAAGTCCAAGTCGTCGTGAACGACGACCATTCGCTCTGCGGCACGGGACCCTTTGACGAATTTGGCAGCTGTAAAACCCGATTTGTTCATAAAGGTATCGGGAAGCAGCAAAACAGTCGCTACTTTGCCGATGAGACCGCTCCCAACGTGCACCTTTCGCTTCAAATCCTCGCGAAACTCCCTGAAACCGGCGCTTTTGCCGAAAAATTCGACCGCCATGCGCCCACAATTATGCCTCGTCGAGTCATATTCATATCCGGGATTCCCCAAGCCGACAATTACCCAAGCCATCGTGGCATCATAAGGCAAAAGGCAAAAGTTAAAAGCTAAAAATGGGTTGAAAAGTGGACATGAGTGAGACTTTTAGCTTTTGGATTTTGGATTTTAACTTTTTTTGCGATGTGACATCGCAAAAGCTTGGTGTCAACGGTGTGCACCGAGTACAATGCCTGCCATGTTTGATCCCGTCGTGCAAAAAAGTCCGGGATCGAGTGTTCCCAGTAGTTCTCAGAGTTCTCTTCTCTTCTACACCGTGGTCGCCCTCGGTCTTGCGCTCTTCATACGCTTCTTCATCGCAGCTCCGTACGTCGTCTCAGGCGCATCGATGGAGCCCAACTTCGACAATTGGCACTATCTCATCATCGATAGGGTCTCATACGACCTCGAAGACCCGGAGCGGGGCGATGTGATCGTCTTCGACCTCCCCCAAGAGGAAGGGCGATCGCTTATTAAGCGTGTGATTGGCCTCCCCGGCGAGACCGTAGTTCTTCAGGGACAGCGCGTAACGGTCGTAAACGATGAACACCCCCAAGGATTCACGCTCGACGAGCCATACCTCGATCCGAATAACCTCGGAGGTGAGAATAATATGCGGGTCACGCTCGGAGAGAGCGAATATTTCGTCCTCGGCGACAACCGTCGGGTCTCGGCCGACTCGCGCTTGTGGGGAACGCTGCCGCGCGAATCAATCGTCGGCCGCGCATTCGTGCGCCTCTACCCGTTCAACAAAATTTCTTTTCTCCCCGGAGAAGCAAGATATTCAGAATAAATAAGGAGTGAGTATGACAAGCGACTATATTTTTCTGAACCCAGCACCAATTTGGCATCCCACAACTTTCTCTCAGATTCGATACTCCATTGATACTGGCTCAACAAAATCTCAAAGTGGCTTCACTAGCTCCGGATACCAAATTGGTGCTGGGTGTAAGATTTTCTAAGCTTACTCCGTTCGCTAACAAAATCTAACATGTTACGGCTCAAAGGCACAAAACACCCCAACACTGCAGCGTTCCTCGAGTCGGCAATTCGCATCGTAGAGTACTTCGGTTTCAAACCGCTCGACGAAGCACCGCGGAGAGGCGGCGCAGAGATCCGGCAGATGCGAAAGCGAGCCGGAAAAAATGAGTCTGAAATCTCTATTTCACGAAAAGAGGAGCGCTCGCTTCTTGTCACTGCGAAGCGCTGTGCGCCGCTCAAGTGCGATCCAAGCGAATCACTCCTCTT